>Ga0187893_10000116_pt1 | contig 176410 bp, 176 predicted proteins | sample MA1701074metaG_FD_139574 | JGI IMG/M metagenome (GOLD analysis project Ga0187893, IMG submission 139574) | White microbial mat communities from a basaltic lava cave in the Kipuka Kanohina Cave System on the Island of Hawaii, USA - MA170107-4 metaG ...
AAACGTATAATCGGATTCGGCCGCATAGCGCTCTGGGGTACCGGCCCCCAGCACCGGAAACGGTCGCGCCACGGTGCGCATAGTCACATAGGTGATGGTACAACCACAGGGGGCAGGTCAGATGAGCTTATACATTTAATTCGCAATGGCCTTGAAGCACCAAGCCCGAAGTTAATAAGGCGTCGTATATAGACCATGCTGCTCATAAGCTCCGCCATCGAAAGAGGACGGAGCTTTCTTTTTTTATGCAGTATGAGAGGACGAAAACGGACACCGACTACTTCACCCTTGCGGCGTGACTATGCTGCTTCACATCAAGGGCAGCGGCAAAGTCTTTCACACCCGCCTCAGCAAGCATTTTTATTGTGCCGCCGCCATCAATCTGCACAAAGTTACTGCCGGAAGAAAGTCCGAGCTTCTCCCCTATTCCTTCCGACACTGGAAGATAAGGCGCATTGTCAGGCCGTTCACCGAGTACAGTCTTTAAAGATGCTTCGATGATTTCCCGATGTTTCTCACTTTTCAGTTCGTCGGCTGAGCCCGCGCTTTTGCCGTCTGCCGAAATCAAATGAGATTTTGCTCAACGTCTCTACGGCAATTTTCTTTTGCTGCGCGTGGTCAAGATGTTGGTCGAGAATTTCCGCGACCGTGGGCTGTGGGATAACTAGTGCAGTGGGTTCCGTGTGAACGGGTGCGGGTGCTTCAAGGGTTGCGACTTCCATAGTCCTATCCTTTCATCTGATATTGACGGATAGGAGCAACTTAGTCTGATTTCTGACAAAGTAAACTGAAACTTCTGTGACATTTATCCTTTACGGTTCTTAACCGTTCATCATTCGCAGAGGTATGAGAGCCACAACGCCGGAAAGACAGATCGCACCGCGCACCGTCGCTACGCTTTAGTTTAGCCAGCGTGCGAGGAAAAGAGCCGTCAAAATTCTTCAGTGCGTCGGCCACCTCTTCTCCATCAATTCAAGAACAGCCTCCCCATGGTTACCGTCCTCGCTCATCTGAACCACCTCTAGCCCAGACATGGCGGCGAGTAGCTCCGAATTATTTAAACACTCTTCAATTTCCTCTTGGTCAAAGTTGGGTTCGATACCTTCTTGCGATTGCCATCGTTGTAAATGAATCCACCCAGTATGCGCAAAATCACACATCGCGCTCCACGCATGATTTTTAATCCGAGACAGCGTATCTCCGCCAAATTCTGGTAAGGCTTCAATGGCTGCTATCATGACGTCGTTTTTAGGAGGTTGCTCTTTCCCCTGTATGAATTTTTGAACTTGGGCGGCAGTCGCACAACGCTTGAGCCATATGCCCCGTAAATAAGCTTCAAACACACACCGAAGTAAGGCGACACTTGAAGAATAAAATGTATTTTTGAGCAAGAATACTATGGCGTGATGATGGTCTTGCGCGATTCCAAAGGCCGCCGCCGCCGCTCTAGTCCTGTTCCTATCATTGGTCGCTAGCTTCGTCCCACTTACGAGCCGGTTTAGTGCATCCCCGAATTGCTCAGCTTCTATGATTCGCTGCGTGGTCAAGGTCATATTGCAGATTTCTTCCCCATTAACCTGAAGAAAAGAAGGATGTCATCAATGCTGGCATTTTCGCAGATGATGCGGGAAATGTTTGCGCCAGAAATTAGACGTTTGGCATGGCTGCATAAGTGGTCGGCTATTATTACCCCTTGCTGAAATTCATTTGGTGGCGAGTTTCCTTTTCGCTTTGGAATCCGGTCTATCTGTTTAAAGGTAAAATCGTATCCCTTTTTTTCTTTTGCTAACATTGCAATTCTGTGTCGTATATAGTCCTCAAATGCTGTTCTATGTTCCCCTGTTAAATCCTTTGGGTCGTGGCATACGTCAATTAAAGCTGATTTAGTAACGTTATCTCCTAGCCGGCGCAGTGCTCTCGCAATGGCACATACAACAACGATTGACCAAACGTTGTCGTTTGCCGCCATTTCTGGAATTTCATCGGTATAGTGCTTGACTCCGTCATAGAATTCCGTGTCGGCATACATGACCACGCCTATTCCATTCCCTTGAACAAGCAGGTTAGAAATTAGATGTAGCTGTTTAGAGGCACGCATTTGCCCAACTAATGCAGCCTCCTTGAAATGATTTCTCCAGCTATTCTTTTCGATAACTATTGCACTCACAATGGTTCGCCTAAGATGATTTGTTTGCTTAGGCTGTTCATCTATGAATATGTAAAATTCTGGTTTCATGAACAGTGAAATATACTGGAAATTATGGGAAAACGCATTGTGCTGAAGGAGAAGAACCGTGCTAATGGACGAAGCGCACCGCTTGAGAGAGGCTTGGATGAAGGACAACGTCTGGTTGGCTGAGAGAGGTAATTCGGGTATCGGAGCTTAAAGGACCTAGCCCGCGCGTAAGCTAGCCGTGTGAGTAAGGCTGAGTACACCGGAGTAGGCTTGAGTGAGGCGCGTAAGCTAGCTTGTTTGTCGCCTTACACGAATCAGCCGTGCGTATGCCTGTATGATGCTCGGAGTAAAGTCTGAAGGCGATCCATTGAGCACAGCAGTGGTGCGGTAGCTGGATCGAGGAAGGGATATTGAACGGAACTGACTGGCATGGAGTGAGTTGAAAGAGTTATCGGTTCGAGTCAGGTCCGGCGGACCAGCGACGAACCCACCGGGCAAGGAGGAGAGATACGATCAGGATCAACGCGACGAGGAACACCCACCCGAGCGGACGAATTTCCCATCCCACCTGATTCATGCAGCACTCCGAGGAATGCCGTACCGAAGGGCTTGAGCTTCCGTGAAGATAAGTGCCCAACAGTGGGGACAATAGACACCAGGATGGCGGACAATCAGCCACAGGTCTTTTTCTGGCAGAATCCGTGCTTCACTAGCTGCAAGTCGATATAAACAGCGGGAACAGGAATAGCCTCCGGTCTTCGCCTGACACAGCGGACAGGGCGGATGCGGGCACCCCGACACCTCGAAATAGCGGAGCCGAGCGGCTCCACGTTCCGTGAGGTGATACGCTGGTCCAATGCGCTGGAGAAAATCCTGTCGCCGCAGGAGGGACAGGTAGGACCGAGCTGTGGCAGGGGAATAATCAAAGGCCTGGACGAGATCTTGCGCATGAATACGCCCCTGAGCCTGAGTCAGTCGCAGTGTTTGGTGCTTGTTGGTTTTCATGAGATGAGATGAAGACGTCCAGGTTACTTAAGGTTCGCGGACATACTTCTTGAGCCCCAGCCGCTGCGCATAGCGTTCCAGTGCTTGGGCCGTGGGAAGCCCGTTTAGCCCAGCCGCTTTCAGAAAGCCACGAATCTGCTTATACGACAGCCGCTTGAGGCCTGCGTCCCAGAGTGCCACCAGAATCAGTCCGATCGCCGCATGTTTCGGCGGACGCGGCTCGTGTTTGAACACGTGCGCGAGCTTTACGAGCTCGGTGTGGTCTTGGGCCGCCATCTTCGCTTGAAGATGGGTCGTAATCTCTGGGTGATAGCTCTGAAGCCAGGGATTGACCGAGAGAGCCCATCTCAGCGCCTCTGTGTCCCCTGCGCGGGCCAATTTGAGCCACTCACTCATGAGGTGCCCCGTCTGTAGAAGGGAGGCCAGATTATCCGCCACCGCTTTGAGCTCCACGACGATCACGTCCACCTGCTGTTCGACACGTTCCACAACCGTCTTCAGCTCGGGCCCCTGCAGCGCCTCATCCTTAAACAGCCCGGTCTTCGCGTCGGTCTTTGATTCTAAACGCTTCACCGTCGCGTCAATCTGCGTGAGCGAGTCTCGGACCCACACCTCCCAGCCCGGCTGCTGTGTGGGGACCTGTGAGGACCATCCAGGCGTGAGGTCCGCGGTCACGTGCCCCAGCATTGAGGGCAGGGTGGCATAGGCGCGGTCCCAATCCGCCGTCTTGAAGCTTTCAGACTGAAGCCGTGCCCCCGCCTGGGTCAGGTGGGTGGGGGTGAGATCCTTAGCCAACTGATGAAACTGACGGGCCATGACCAGGAACGTGTCAGGTCGCCACTCTAGTGCGATCAATCGTTCGCGCCAGGTTTCGGTTCTGCCGTGATTCATGCCGCCATTGTGCCTGGCTCCCCTCGTTTCGTGCAAAAACCCGACAACCGGAACCCACCCAGCCGTCGGATATTTGTGAGTGCTGAGTTGGTCACGGTATATCGCCCGTTCATGACTATCCAGAGCTCAACCCCAGACCCTGATCTCCCTCTCCCCTCGTCGCCGCTTGACGGGTGGCTGGTGCCTCCCCATACTGCCCCTCGGCGAAGTCGTTGTCGTGACAGGGACCGGAAAGGCACTGGAATGACACGACCATTAGTGGAACTGGTGGAGCAGTTTTGTCAGTACCAACTCAAACAGCGAGGGAAGACGGAAGGAGGGGTCCAAGCCTATCGCTGGAATTTGGAGCAGTTTCTCGTCTTCACACGAGCGCGATTGGGACGAGTGGGGCGGCTCAGCGACCTCACGAAGCCCGTCATTCAGGAATGGATGGATGACATGGCAGCTCGGGATCTCTCGTTGAACACCATGCGGATTCGACAGTCTACGCTATCAAGTTTGTGTGGGTGGCTGGTTAAACGGGAGTGGCTCGTGGCGAATCCTGTGAGTGGCATGGACCGGCCTCCGCATGCGGTCGAACCACCCAAGCAGGTGCCGACACCGGGGTTGATGGATGCGCTCATTGAAGTCGCGAGGAAACGGGGACGGCCTCGTGATGTGACCATCTTCTTAATCCTGCGCTTCACGGGCATGCGTCGAGAATCGGTGGCGACGCTCCAAGTGAGGCATCTGGATGCGCTCTGGGGCTTACGGCGCGTGCGGGTGAAGGGGGGAGCGACACGGGACATCCCATTACCGGAATCCGTCATGCGGTATCTCCATGCCTATGTCGAGCAATGTGTGGCCCTGGCAGTCGGAACACTTACGCCGGAGACGCCATTGTTCTGGTCCGTGTGGGGTCGGCGATCGGTTGGGAAACACCGTGCGCCGATGACGGGGAAAAACATCTGGCGGCTGTGCAAGCTGTATGGACGGATGATCGGGTATCCGATGCTGAAGCCGCATGATCTGCGCCACGGGGTGGCGATGGAAGTACTGGAGCAACGGCATGACCTGGAGCAGGTCCGCGCTCTATTGGGGCATGCGCGCATCGACACGACGCAGCTCTACACGATGATTCGTCCAGCCCAGCTGAAGCAAGCGGTGTCGTTTTATGAAGAACCGGCGCGGCTGATGCTGGCGAGTTTCGAGTGTGACGAGCAATCTGTGTTTGAGGAACATCCGCATGTTCCTCAAACCCGAAGGGAAAAACTACAATAAATTCAAGGTGGTGGTCCCAACGGGATTCGAACCCGTGTTTAAGCCTTGAGAGGGCTCCGTCCTAGGCCAGGCTAGACGATGGGACCATCCTGAAGATGTATCGAATCGTGAACCGTAGCATAAGCGGTTTTCGGATTGCAACGAAGTGCGTTCACCCGAGGGAAGAGCCTCTCAAAGAACCTCCACTCAGGCCTTTTGCCCGGGGCCAAAATTCACGACGATTCGCGCGCTAGGTGCTCTTGACAGGATGGAACAGAAAGCCTAGCCTTCCCGGAGTATTTTACGAAGCTACCTATGCCTTGCATCAGCTCCACACGACCTAAGAACATCATGGTTCGAGGTTGTTCATGGATGAATCGATAGCGTTTCGCAGGACTGACTCTGTTGGTCATGCGACAACCGCTGAAGTGCTTCCAAAATCTGCCCTCGAACTTCGCATTGGATCCAACATTTTTCGCAACACCAGTGGTGTAGTCACGATTCAGGGTAAAGAGCAACTCGTTATTGAGGCAAAACCCGAGTACAGGCTGCTGTTTGCAACCGTGGATTTCTATGATGAGCATGGGTCACGCATCGCCCACCTGCGCAGAAACGCCTTCGTGCTGAACGAAGGGGGGCGATTCGCGGTCGATGTTCAGTTCGGTCAAAACCTGTCGTCGGTCGTTATTCCTTCCGTTCGCGTGACGGATCTGCAGTCCGATGACATCATTCTCGAGGCGCGGATGACTTCGGAGAACCGGGTTCATATCACATGCGGGAAATTTTGTTCACACAAAGGAGCCCTGGTAGAGATTACTTCTCACTACTGTCGAATTAGCTCCGGCACCACGCGGTTTGGGGACATCGTGGAAACTCGAGGCGGGCCAGTCGTCTTAGGCTGAACGTGCGTTTCTCACGGACTGCTAGTTTTCCTCCATCCTTATCGTCTCATTCACGCAGTGACTGTGCAGTTGATCTTGTTTACGGACACAGCGTCCTCTGTTCATCCTGCAGGAAAACGAGAACCCTTTTGCCGTTCACCCGACTATTCCCTAGAATAGCGATTATGAGCGATATCCCCAAACCTACCGTCCAAGCGTTTCTTGTCTGTGATCAAGTCATCGAGGATAGCTTGACGAAAAAGAAAAGCCTGATCGGGATTTTCACCCATCTCCAGGCCGCCTCATTTCCCTTTCAGCACCAACAGATGGGCCTCTACTTCTGCTTAACCGACGCCGAAGGTCTCTATCACTTTGATATCGACCTGATCTACCTCAACTCCGAACAACTCGTCTGCCGAGCCACGCTGCCCAACATTGAGATCAGTGATCGCCTTCAGATTTCAGACTTCGGCATCAACATTCCGCTGCTAATCTTTCCTGCGCCCGGTCGGTATGAGTTTCGGTTGCGCATGGAGGGCCATCTTATTGCGCAAAAAGATTTCAACGTCATGTCGAGGCCGAACCACCCCTCCACCGAACCATCTGCCTAGCTATTCCCCCCATTCCTCCCATCAGCCACTCTATGATAGAACACCTCGTGGAGGTGGCCGCCGCACATGACTATGCAGAGACTTTCCCATAAGACCTCATGATCACTCCCGAATCCACCAACCCCTCGGATTTCATTCGGGATATCGTCGCGGCCGACCGTGCGGCCGGCAAACACGGCGGCCGAGTCGTGACGCGATTTCCTCCCGAACCCAACGGATACCTCCACATCGGGCATGCCAAATCCATGGCCCTTAACTTTGGAATTGCCAACGAAACTCCGGACGGCGTCTGTCATCTTCGATTCGACGATACGAATCCCACGACCGAAGATCCGGAGTATGTGCAGGCGATTCAGGAGGATGTCCGATGGTTGGGATTTGATTGGCGCGGAAAGAAGTTTTATGCATCCGATTATTTCGAGCAGCTGTACGCGTTCGCCATTGTGTTGATCAAGAACGGGAAGGCCTATGTCGACAGCCTCCCGGCCGATCAAATCCGTGAATACCGGGGCACCCTGACAGAACCGGGCCGCAACAGTCCCTTTCGAGCTCGACCCATCGATGAAAATCTGGATCTATTCGCGCGCATGCGAGCCGGCGAGTTTGCGGACGGAGCCCATGTGTTACGCGCCAAGATCGAGATGGGATCTCCCAACATCAACCTCAGAGACCCGATCCTCTATCGGATCCGACATGCAACCCATTACCGAACAGAGACCGCGTGGTGCATCTATCCTTCGTATGATTTTGCGCATCCGCTCTCCGATGCCATCGAAGGTATTACTCACTCGCTGTGCACGCTGGAATTTGAGGATCACCGTCCCTTGTACGATTGGGTCGTCGCGGAGACCCATGCTCCGCATCGCCCGCAGCAGATCGAATTCGCGAGACTCAATCTGACCTCCACAGTGATGAGCAAGCGCAAACTGCTGGAACTGGTCGAAAAGAAACTGGTGGCCGGGTGGGATGATCCACGCCTTCCCACACTTAAAGGCCTCCGCCGCCGAGGCGTGACTCCGGAAGCGATTCGTGCCTTTTGCGAACACATCGGCGTCGCGAAGCGCGACGCGATCGTCGAGATGCAGTTGCTCGAACACTTCATCCGAGAGGACTTGAATAAACGGTCACCACGCGTGATGGCGGTGCTCCGGCCGTTGAAAGTCGTGATCGATAACTATCCGGACGGTGTCGTTGAAGAGCTCGACGCTGTGAATAATCCGGAAGATGCCTCCGCAGGAACTCGAAAAGTCCCGTTTTCGCGGACGCTCTACATCGAGCAAGACGATTTCCGGGAGGATCCGCCGAAACAATTCTTCCGCCTCGCGCCAGGCCGGGAGGTCCGGCTTCGCTATGGGTACATCATCAAGTGTGTGAACGCGACGAAAGATCCTCGGACCGGTCTGGTCACCGAACTCCGCTGCACGTACGACCCGGAAACCAGAAGCGGATCAACGCACGAACAACGCAAGGTGAAAGCCACCATTCACTGGGTGTCGGCATCACATGCGGTCAATGCGACCATTCGTCTGTATCATGCGCTTCTTCTCCCTGACCAGGCCAAACCCTCGGCTGACCAGGACTGGACTCACTCATTGAGCCCTCAGTCGCTCGAACAGCTGAGCGGCTGCTTGCTTGAGCCGAGCCTTCGTTCAGCCACGCCCGGCTCTCGATTCCAATTCGAGCGGCAGGGATACTTCTGCGTCGATCCCGATTCATCATCCGAGACCCTTCTTTTCAACCGCACCGTGTCTCTCAAAGATGCGTGGGCCAAGCTGGAAAAAAGCCAGCAAACACCACGAAACTGACGATCGTTGAGGCTTGGCGATCGGAAGCCGCTGGGTAGGCTGATACTCGCCCAATGCGTGCCACCGAGAGCCGGAGGGTCTATACTATGTCCAATGATCGCCAATCTCGCCAGAAAGTACTTGGTTGCTCTCGGTTGTGGAGGTCACGATGATCGAATGTCGGGAACATCCGCGAATCCCCGTTGACTTGCAGGTCTTCTTTTCCACGACCAATCATACGGATATCCGTCAAGGTACGATGTTCGATATTTCCGCCGGGGGTTGCGCAGTGACCAGCACCGCTCCGGTTGCGCCGGGGGCCGGTGTCAAATTGTTGATCCAGGCCACTGAATTGGCCGTCTCGATCACCATCCATTCCGCTGCTGTCCGATGGGTCAACCATGACGAATTCGGAGTCGAGTTCGTGCGTCTCACTGACGTGGATCGAAACCGGTTGCAACGGCTCCTCCACATTGCGACACCGCGGTCCGTGCCCCAAGATTGACCGGCCTGACTTCGCCTTTTCTTCTTCCGGCACCGACGTTACACTGGACCCATGATATGTCCCCTGTGCAACCACCCCGCACCATGGGAAGGGAACCCGTGGCGCCCCTTTTGCTCTGAGCGGTGCCAGCTCATCGACCTCGGGACATGGGCGGCGGAACAGTACCGTATTCCAGGTCCCACCTCCGACCAAGAAGACGCTGACCCCACAAGGATGAACAGGAAGAACCGGGCTGAAGGCGAAGGATAGCCAGAGGCTTCTGTAGCCTGCTGATCAAGCATGGATTGCGTGAAACCACGGCCATATCATTCTCCTCGGGCAAAACCTTGGCGGAAGCACTATACACGAGCGATCAGTCCCATTGATGGCAAACGCTCGTGAATTGCCTGTTGGCAAGTTCGGACGAACTTGCTAAGGTCTTGCTCTCTACTCACCTGTCGAAGGGAACTATTCTATGCTGGAGACGAACGGCTATGCGGCATTGGCCGCCAAGGAGAGATTACAACCTTTTTCCTTTGAACGGCGCGACGTCGGTCCGCACGATGTCCTGATCACCATCTCACATTGCGGCATCTGCCACTCCGACATCCACCAAGCCCGCAACGAATGGGGCATCTCCCTCTATCCAATGGTGCCCGGACATGAAATCGTGGGTGCTGTGTCGCAGGTGGGATCGGCCGTTCAAGCCTTCAAAGTCGGTGATCGAGCCGGCGTCGGTTGCTTCGTGGATTCCTGCCGAACGTGCACAGCCTGCCGCGAGGGACTCGAACAATATTGTGACGGCGGCACACTCTGGACCTACGCCGGGCAGGACAAGTCCGGCGGGATTACCCAAGGCGGCTACTCGACACACATTGTCGTGGACGAGAACTATGTCTTGCGAATTCCCTCGACACTTTCACCAGCGGGAGCGGCGCCATTGCTCTGCGCAGGGATTACGACCTACTCGCCCCTGCGCCAGTGGGGCGTCGGTCGCTATCATAAACTGGCGGTCGTGGGGCTCGGCGGCCTCGGCCACATGGCGGTGAAGCTGGCCAAGGCGATGGGAACCGAGGTAACGGTGTTGAGTACATCGGAGAAGAAACGGGAAGACGCGAAACGATTGGGTGCCACAAGCTTTGCTGTGACCTCCAATCCTCAGACCTTTACCAAGCTTCATAAGTATTTTGACTACATCCTCGACACCGTATCGGCTCCGCACGATTACAACGCCTATTTGAACCTCCTCAAAACCGACGGCACCATGATCCTTGTGGGGGCGCCTGAGAGGCCAACCCCGGTCCAGGCCTTCTCGCTCATTTCCAAACGTCGGCGCCTCGCCGGCTCCCTCATCGGCGGGATCAAAGAAACGCAGGAAATGCTTAACTTCTGCGCACAACATCAAATTGAGTCGGATATCGAGCTAATCCCCATTCAGCAGGTCAATGAGGCTTATGAGCGAGTGCTCCGAGGCGATGTCCAGTACCGGTTCGTCATCGACATGAAATCATTATTGAAGTAGCGGGGATGCAACCGAATGGAGGATATGGCTGGGGGACTAGGAATCGAACCTAGGTAGCCAGCTCCAAAGGCTGGCGTCCTACCGCTAGACGATCCCCCAGCGCGGTACGGAAGCGACACATGGTCGGAAAGGCGGAGAAAAGATATTGGCTGGGGGACTAGGAATCGAACCTAGGTAGTCAGATCCAGAGACTGACGTCCTACCGCTAGACGATCCCCCAACCGGCGTTCAACGTAATACACGACTACTCGGTCCGTCAAGCCTGGTTGGCTTTTGCGCGTTCGATTCCCTCGCGGAGCCGAAAGAGGGTCCGTTCTCGACCCAGGACCTCCATCACCTCAAAAAGTCCAGGGCTTGCCGTTCGCCCGGTCAAGGCGACTCGGACCGGCTGGGCGAGCTGGCCCATCTTCATACCTTCTTCTTCGACCACCTGCTTGAAGCTGTGCTCCCATTCCAATTTGGAGAAGGTTGGGAACGCATCCAAGCGTGTGGTCAGCTTGCTCAGGGTCGGAGCGATGGCCGATGTCAGAAACTTTCTTGCCGCTTCAGCTTCGAAGATAACGGATTGCCCGAAATACGGCTTGACCCACTCCACCATTTCGAGCAACGTCTTGGCTCGTTCCTTCACCAAAACCACCAGCTGGGCGAGCCAATCATCAGAGATGGACTCGACCTCCTTCTTGAACCCGGCTTGCTCCAACAATGGCGCGAGCGCTTGCGCAACCTGGTGCGGAAGGCTGGTTTTGATGTATTCGGCATTCATCCAGAGCAGCTTGTCCGGATTGAAGACGGCGGGCGACTTTTGCACATGATCCCACGAAAACTTTTCGATCAGCTCTTGCCGGGTAAAGAGTTCTTGATCACCGTGTGACCAGCCGAGTCGGACCAGGTAGTTGACCATGGCATCGGGGAGATAGCCCATATCTTTGTACGCCATGATCGAGGTGGCCCCATGGCGTTTGGAGAGCCGTGTTTTGTCCGACCCTAAAATCATCGGCAGGTGTCCAAAGCGGGGAACGGCAAACCCCAGCGCTTCAAATATTGGAACCTGCCGTGGCGTATTGGTGAGATGGTCGTCTCCTCGCACGACGTGCGTGATGCGCATCAGCGCATCGTCGACCACGACCGAAAAATTATAGGTCGGATATCCGTTGGACCTCAGGATGATCAGGTCATCCAGTACGGTATTGTCGAACACAATCTTGCCCTTGATCAAATCATCAATGACCGTCTGACCCTCTTGTGGAGCCTTGAATCGAAGCGCCGCATCCCCCGGTGGGCCAGTAATTCCCAAATTGCGGCAGCGGCCGTCATAACGAGGCGACAACCCTTTGGCTTCGGCTTCTTTTCGTCGTGCCTCCAGCTCCTCCGCCTTACATATGCACCAGTACGCCTGTCCTGCCTCAAGCAGCCTCATGGCGTGACTGCGATACAGATCCATTCGCTCCGTTTGACGGAATGGACCTTCATCCCAATCGAGCCCGACCCACCCCATCCCCTCGATGATGGCCTGAATCGATTCATCGGTCGACCGGCTTTGATCGGTATCCTCGATACGAAGAATGAAGGTCCCCTGTTGTTGGCGCGCAAAGAGCCAATTGAAGAGGGCAGTGCGCACACCCCCAATATGGAGAAATCCCGTCGGACTCGGAGCGAACCGGACACGGACCTGGTTCATGATCGCGTCATCCCTTCATGGCATGTCATCGACGCCGACATCTATATCACGCTGTGAAAATCCTTGCACATTGCCCCGGCGCTTCCATCTCATAACCGCTTCTGATATGACCATGCCAGGAGGTCGGGATGGCGGAACTCACTCAGACTGCCACAGTGCTTTCGGTCACTGATCTCACACCCCAAGTCTGTCAACTGGTGGTCAAACCCAAGACCACCAAGATCTCTTTTCAGCCGGGACAATGGGTATCTCTCAAATTGCCGGTCGGACCAAAGCCACCGCTCAATCGCGCATATTCCATGGCCGACCCTTCCTCACCCTATGGAGAGCTGACGCTGGTCTTCGATCGTGTTCCCGGTGGACTCGGCTCCAATTATCTGTGTCAGCTGAAATCCGGAGATGAAATTTCCTTGTCCGGCCCGTACGGAAATTTCGCCCTCCCCCAACCCCTCGATCGTGAACTCGTGTTGATCGCTCGCTACACGGGTCTTGTTCCGATGCGCTGCCTGTTGAAGCAAATATTTTTCGCCAAACTCCAAACTCCTGTCTTATTGATTGCGGTGTCACCCAGCGAGAAAGAGATATTGTTCCATCAGGAATGGCTCACGATGGCAGTGCAGCGTTCATCTTTTCGCTACCTACCTTTGGTCGCGGAGAATGGCGAGGCGGAGGCTGTGGAGAAAACCTTGTCTGTCCTTACTCCATTGATTCAGGGACAGCCGAAAGTGGTCCCCATGCTCTGTGGAACCAAAGCCTTCGTCCGTCCCTTACGCGCGTACTTTAAGGAAAAAGGTTACGACCGGAAGGAAGTGAAAATAGAGACCTACGACTAGAATAATCAGCTGTGTCGGTCATTCAAAGTAGACTCAAAAGATCGCGATGGAGCATAGCGAATCAGGCAGATCAGTGTCCTTCTCTTACGAGATTTTTATTAACCGCTGGGATTTCAACGACGATATCCTTCGTTCCGTTCGGCACACATTGGCACCCCAGACGAGACTGTAGTGTGGTCATGGGAGCTTCATCCAACTGATCATACTCATCGTCCGTGCCTTCGTTGCAGGTTTCCAGCCCCTGCTTCACCATGACATGACAGGTCGAACAGGCGCACACCCCACCACATACATGTTCCAAATCGATCCCGTGACCCATCGCAATATCTAAAATGCTCCCCGGTAACCCGGTGGGACCGAAGGGGATCTTTTCAGGATCGACAGCAACGGTGGTCGAGGTTCCCTTCGGCTGAATAAATGTGATGGTGTAGGAGACTTTGGGAAGTTCGTAATCTGCCTTCTCAATATACGGGTTCGTCCCGCCCATATGCCTATTCCTTTCCGAGATAGCGTTAGACTCTAGCCGCGTATTGACACCCGAGAAACATGCGTGCTAGTCTTAATCCGACCAGAATGATCGGAGATCATTATAGTCTCCGATCTAATAGATCGGCAATAGCGATGTTAAAGATTTCGAAAAAGGCTGATTACGCACTCATGGCACTCCAACACATCGCTTTGGTGCAATTCGGCGATGTCACTCCGGGCCGAGTCGTGAATACGAAAGAGATCGCCGAGGAATATAACATTCCGTTGGAATTGCTGGCGAAGGTCCTCCAGGTTCTCTCAAAGAACGGCATGATCGAAAGTCACAACGGCCCCAAGGGAGGCTACCTTTTGGCACGAAGTGCCGGACAAATCACGATCGCGCAGATTCTCGAAAGCATCGAAGGTCCGTTAGGCATCACCGACTGCTCGCATGAGAAAGAAGGAGAATTCTGCATGCAGCGCGAGCACTGTAACATCCGCACCCCGTTGCTGAAGATCCAAGGCAGCATCTACCAGTTACTGAACAATATGACGTTGGAAGACATGATGGGCGGCACACCCCTGATCACGATCCAGTCTCCCTCAGCACAAGGAGTTGAACGATGAAGTTTCCTATTTTCCTCGATAATCATTCCACCACTCCCATGGATCCCCGAGTCCTGGAAGCCATGCTGCCGTATTTCACCGAGAAGTTCGGCAATGCCGCCAGCCGTAATCATGCTTTTGGCTGGGCGGCGGAAGAAGCCGTGGAACAGGCCCGCAAACAGATTGCGCGGCTCATCAAGGCCGACTCAAAAGAAATCGTCTTCACCAGCGGGGCCACTGAATCGGACAATCTGGCGTTGAAGGGTGTCTTGGAGATGTACAAGGAAAAGGGCACCCATATCATCACCGCGACCACGGAACATCGGGCTGTGCTCGACACGGCCAAGTCCCTGGAGGCCAAGGGGCTGGCAACCGCAACCTATCTGTCCGTCGACAAAAACGGCATGGTCAATCCGCAAGACGTCGAAAAGGCCATCACTGATAAGACGATCCTGATCTCGGTCATGCTCGCCAATAACGAGATCGGCACGATCAATCCCGTTCAGGAAATCGGCAAGATCGCGAAAGCGAGGGGGATTCTGTTTCATTGCGATGCCACACAGGGCGTCGGCAAAATTCCGGTCGATGTACAAGCCATGGGCATTGATCTCATGTCGTTCTCAGCCCACAAGATCTATGGCCCGAAGGGAATCGGTGCGCTCTACGTCAGAAAGAGGAATCCCCGCGTACGGATCGCGGCCCAGATGGACGGAGGGGGACATGAGCGCGGTATGCGGTCCGGTACTTTAGCGGTACCGCTGATCGTCGGATTCGGAAAGGCCTGTGAAGTCTGCGAACAAGAGATGACATCGGAAACGGCCAGGTTGTCTAAAATGCGCGACCGCCTTCAGGCCGATATTATGGCGGCTCTGGAAGAAAGTTATCTCAATGGCCATCCGACGAACCGTTTGCCGGGCAACCTCAACATTTCGTTCGCCTACGTCGAAGGGGAGTCGCTGCTCATGGGCATGAAGGACATCGCACTCTCGTCCGGTTCGGCCTGCACGTCGGCCACACTGGAACCTTCCTATGTATTGCGCGCACTCGGCGTCGGAACCGAGCTCGCTCACTCCTCAATCCGCTTCGGTTTGGGCCGCTTCAATACCGATGACGAGATTGACTATACGATCAAGAAGGTTATTGAGGTAGTGACCAAGTTGCGGGAAATGTCCCCTCTCTATGAAATGGCAAAAGAAGGTGTGGACCTGAAGTCCGTCCAGTGGGCGGCGCATTAACTAACATACAACGCAAATTTCGGAGGATACTATGTCCTACAGCGATAAAGTCGTCGATCATTTCAACAACCCTCGAAACATGGGAAGCTTTAAGAAGGACGAAGATGGCGTGGGCACCGGTATGGTGGGGGCCCCGGAGTGCGGGGACGTCATGAAGCTGCAGATCAAGGTGCAAAACGATACGATCATCGATGCGAAGTTCAAGACCTTCGGTTGCGGCTCGGCGATCGCCAGTTCCAGCTTGGCCACCGAATGGCTCAAGGGAAAGACGATCGAGGAAGCCCAGAAGATCAAGAATACGGATATTGTGCAGGAGCTGAATCTTCCTCCCGTGAAAATTCACTGCTCGGTCCTGGCGGAAGATGCGATCAAAGCCGCGTTGGCTGATTATCAGAAGAAGACTGACGCGCAGCCGACCGGCACCAAGTAATTACCACAAAGGGAGCGCCACATGGACACCACGAACGTAGAGACTCAGGCTCCGATCATCTCGCTCACCGATGCGGCCTTGAAAGAAGTCAAGCGACTGATCAATGTGCAAGGGGTCGAGGAAGGTGGACTTCGCCTGGGCGTCAAAGGTGGCGGCTGTTCGGGCTTGAGTTACACGATCAATTTTGACGACAAGATCGGACAGTACGACCAAGTATATGAGTTCGACGGCGTCAAGGTGATCGTCGACGCCAAGAGCGCTATTTATCTCCAGGGCACCCAATTGGACTACCAAAAAGATCTCATGGGCGGGAACTTCAAGTTTATCAATCCGAACGCCAACAAGACCTGCGGCTGCGGAGAATCGTTCTCAGCTTGATTCGAAACGAGTAGGAGAGACCACCGGGCATGGCGCATGCGCCATGCCCGTTTTTGCTCATGGATAACAATCAACCACCGACCCATCCCGATACCCGTCGCCAGCTGCAGATGGCACGGAGCATGTGCTGGCATTGCCAATCCGAGATGTCGGGAGAATACTTCTGTGAACGGTGTGTAAAGGTCCAGCCCGTTTCGAAGGACACCGATTACTTTAGTTGTTTGGGGGTTCCACGGCGTCTCTCGCTGGATCCACAGAAGCTGGAAGCCAAATTCTACGAACTGAGCCGGGCCTTTCATCCGGATTTTTACCAGACCAAGAGTCCGACGGAGCAGACGATCAGCCTCAGCAACGCCGCCGTTCTGAATACGGCTTATCGCACACTCCGTGACCCTATTCAACGCGCTGAATATCTCTTGGGTCTTGAAGCCGGCTCGGTCAAAGACATTCGAACCTCTCCTCCTGCCGATCTTTTCGAGGAAATCCTGGAATTGCAGGACACCCTGGAGGAATACCGGGCATCGGATCGCGACTCCGATAATAGCCATCGTCTCCGCACCGCGCTCCAAACAGAACAACAGGCATTAGAGCAACGCAAGGAGGACATGGCGTCTCAACTTCGGCAGCTGTTTACGGACTGGGATGCGCTGCAGGACCGTGGAGAAGCCACAAGCCAGGCGAGAGCCGAGCGGGACCGAATCTTGAAGCAGATGCGTGATCTGCTCTCGCATCGGACATACATCAACAACATCGTCAACGATCTGGCAGCAACCATCGAGTAGGGAACTCTTTTTCAGCGTCTTTGATATGGCACGCATCGTCGGCATCGACCTCGGCACAACGAATTCACTGGTCGCCTACATGAAGGATGGCCAGCCCTGCGTCGTTCCGGACCGTCACGGACGGACGATGGTGCCCTCGGTCGTCGCCTTGACTGACAATGGCTTGATCGTTGGAGATCCTGCGAAAGAACATCTGACGCGAAGCCCGGAACGGACGGTTTACTCCGTGAAGCGATTCATGGGCAAGGGATTGGCCGATGTCCAGAACGAGCTGGCTTATTTCCCGTACAATCTGACCGAGACCGGCGGCGTCATTCGGATCCGTCTCGGCCAGAAGAGCTATTCCCCGCCGCAGATCTCCGCCATGATCCTCAAAGAATTGAAGCTGCGTGCGGAGGCCTATCTCAACGAAAGCATCACGAAAACCGTCATCACCGTTCCGGCCTATTTCAACGACAGCCAGCGTCAGGCGACGAAAGACGCCGGCCTCATTGCCGGGCTGGAGGTGTTGCGCATCATCAATGAGCCGACCGCCGCCTCTCTGGCCTATGGGCTGCAGGAAAGAACGCAAGGCACGATCGCGGTCTATGATTTCGGCGGCGGCACGTTCGACATATCGATCTTGAAGTTGAAAGACGGCATTTTCGAGGTCCTGGCGACCAATGGGGATACGCACCTTGGCGGAGACGATCTCGATCGCTTGCTGCTCGATCTTTTTGTCATGGAAATCCGAGACCGACACGGGATCGACGTCGGCAACTACCCCGATCATATGCAGGCCGTTCGATTGGAGGCGGAGCGGGCCAAGGTCCGCTTGTCCGATGAGCTGAAGACCGACGTCACGATTGAATTACCGGAAGACAAGGGACGTTTCACCAGGGAGCTGACGCGTGATCAGCTCGAATCCCTGGCGATGGGCGTCATCGAACGCACACTGGCTCCCTGTCGCATGGCGTTAAAAGACGCCGGGCTTGCACCGAAAGACATCGACGAAGTCGTATTGGTGGGGGGCTCGACCCGTATGCCGCTGGTTCGGCAACGTGTGGAGGCGCTGTTCGGAAAGCCCCCGCATTGCCACTTGAATCCGGACGAAGTCGTCGCACTTGGGGCGGCCGTTCAAGCCGATATTCTGAGCGGCGGGACGACAGACATGTTGCTCTTGGACGTGACGCCCTTGTCTCTCGGCATCGAGACGATGGGCGGGGTCATGAGCAGCTTGATCCGCAGGAACACGACCATTCCGGCAAGCGCCAAAGAAATGTTCACGACTTATGTCGACGGTCAAACCGGAGTGGATATCCATATTCTGCAGGGCGAGCGCGAACTCGTCAAAGACAATCGGAGCCTCGCGCGATTTCGCCTCAAAGTGCCGCCCCTCCCGGCAGGGGTGCCGCGCATCGAAGTGACCTTTTTGATCGATGCCAACGGAATCTTGAACGTGACGGCAAAGGACATGCGAACAGGCCAAAGTCAGTCGATCGACGTCAAGCCGTCGTACGGACTCTCGGACACGGAAGTTGAGCGGATGATCGAAGACTCGTTCAAGTTTGCCACGGAGGATATCAACGCCCGGAAGCTGATCGAAGCTCGACTGGACGCCGAAGCGTTGATGAAAACGACCGAGAAATCGCTCGTCGACGCGGGCCACCTGATCGCGCCGGAAGAAGCCGATGGCATACGTGCGGCACTTTCTCAGTTGTCTAGCGCGAAGGACGGCACCGATCCTCGCGCCATCCGTGCACACATGGCAGCGCTCGAGCAGGCCGCGAAGCATTTGAACGTCGTGATGCTGGACGATTCTCTCAAGAAAAGTCTGCAAGGAAAGAAAGTGTCCGAGGTGTCATAGAACGACCGTCCGCGATCACCTCTGCCTCAGGGACGACGAAAGACAAGGAGACCATGGATCTCAAATGGCAAGACATACAAGATATCGCCATACGGCTGGTGGAAGAACACCCCGAGACGGACCCGCTGACCGTGCGCTTCACGGACATGCACGCCTGGATCGTTGCGCTGCCTGAGTTTAAGGACGACCCGAAGAAGTCGAACGAGAAAATCTTAGAAGCGATTCAAATGGCCTGGCATGAGGAATATCAGGATTCGAAGTCGTAGTCTGAGACTCTAGAAACCGCCCTCTCCTGCCGGTTGTCCCTCTGGAATCTGATCAAGTTTATAAAAATCCGTGGGATCCAATCGACGTTGAGCCGCTTGGGTGGGCTCGCTGCCTTTCGCAAAGAGTTCCACCGTTCCTTTTTGACCCTCTCCTTCCTGTTCCGACTCCAGAAGTCCCGTCGAGGAGTCAACCTTTACAAAGGTCACACCATCCGGGATTTCGAACGGCACAACAGGAAGCTGTTTGAGAGCCTCTTTCATGAAGGCGATCCAGATCGGCAAGGCCGAACGGGCCCCCGTTTCACTCTCCCCCAGCGAACGGCGGTCGTCGAACCCGACATACACACCAGTGGCCAAGTTCGGTGTGCCGCCGATGAACCAGGCATTGATGTAATCGTTGGTTGTGCCGGTTTTCCCCGCGATCGGACGATCCAGAACTTTTGCGGCCTGCCCGGTCCCCTTCTGTACGACATCTTCCATCATGTTGGTGATCAGGTAGGCGGTCTCTTTGGCGATGACTTCATGGGGCTCGGGTTCGACCACTTCGAGCGTGTTACCGGTATTATCTTTTACTAATTTGACGGCAAAAGGCTCTACTCGACTCCCCTGATTCAAAAATACGCCATAGACCGACGTCAACTCCATCAAACCGACCGATGATGATCCAAGCCCCAGAGACAGATCGGCCGGGAGCGGACTCGTCACTCCGACTGATCTCGAAAATTCGATCACGTTCTTCACTCCGACCTTGTCCAGCAACCGAACCGTCGCAAGATTGTGCGAGTGCGCCAACGCATCCCGAAGACTCACCATGCCGTGGAACTTTCGTCCGTAGTTTTCAGGCTTCCAAATTTTGTCGTCTTCTTCCTGCTCATACACCACCGGGGCGTCAAGAATCTGGGTCGCCGGACTCAACCCCTGGCTCATCGCCGTGGCATAAATGAGCGGTTTAAACGCCGATCCAGGTTGCCGATGCGCCTGGACCGCGCGATTGTACTCACTACGGGAAAAATCGTAACCTCCGACCATCGTCCGTATAGCGCCGACTTTCGGATCGATCGCAATCAAGCCTCCTTCGACAATGGGTGTCTGCTCCAGAGTGAGCAGGATGCCCTCTTTCGTGATCTTTTTGATCGCGATCTCGATGACATCTCCCGGCTTCAGGAGTTGCTTCAGATTCGGATTGACGACGAAGTCGACCGTGGGATCCGGTCCTTTAAGAATCCGCTTCGCCCACGCCATGTCGTCGAACACCAGCTTCGCGGTAAATGCCCCGACCTGAACCACATAGTGATCCTTTGCCACCCTCAAGACGACCCCTTCGCCCAAACTCCCGGACTTCAGCGGTTGATCCGACGACGCTTGCTGGGAGGGCTGGAAAGTCGCCAAGTCTACGGTTCGTCGAGATCCTCGCCACCCTTCACGTTTGTCGAGCTCGCGAATCCCGGTTAAGAACGCTGTTTCCGCCGCCTTTTGCATCTCCAGATTCAAGGTCGTATAGATTTGGAGGCCGCCCTTGTACACCATCGACTCACCGTACTTTGCCACGAGCAATTGGCGGACATATTCGACGAAGTACGGCGCGAGATGCTCGCTCCCAGGTCGGTGGAAATTCAATTTTTCCTGAGCGGCCACTTCCCGCTCGGCTGCAGTAACAAACCCGACCTCTTCCATGCGACTGAGAACATGCTCTTGCCGCTTTTTCGCCAGCTCATAAGCGGTGAAAGGGGAAAACCGGCTGGGAGACTTCGGCAGTCCGGCCAAGAATGCGGATTCCGCCAGGGTCAGTGTTCTGATGTCTTTCCCGAAATAGGATTGAGCGGCCGAGGCGACCCCATAGGCTCCCTGTCCGAAGTAGATCTGGTTCAAGTAGGTTTCGAGAATCTGTTCCTTGCCGGAGACCGCCTCCATTTTGTAGGCGAGGATCAGCTCGCGAATCTTGCGTTCATAGGACCGCTCGGACGAAAGAAACAGCGACCGGGCCAACTGTTGGGTGATCGTGCTCGCGCCTTCGACTTTCTTGCCCCCATGCCGAATGTTCGTCCAAGCCGCCCGCAGCATTCCGATCGCATCCAACCCCGGATGTTCGAAAAACCGCGCGTCTTCCGTCGCGATCACCGCTTGCGTCAGCGCTTTGGGAATTTCAGGGAGAGGAGTCAGAATGCGGCGTTCGATAAAGAATTGGCCGATTGGTCGGCGATCATCCGAGTAGACGGTCGTGACCAGACTGGGTTGATAGTTTTGGAGCAGGTCGAGCGAAGGCAGATCTTGCGCAAAATGCCAAATGACTCCCACGACCGTCGTCGCGCCGACGATAGCGATGGCCGCCAAACTGATCAAGACAATCGGCCACCGGCGCCGACGGCGTGGCCGTTGCAAAGCTCTCTCTACGAATCGACCGTCGTCCGGCATCGGGTATGGAGTCCTGTAGACGTGAACCTGAGGTTACCAAAACCTTACAATGCGTCTTCCCAAAACTCAAGCTTCCGGCGTCTAATGTCACCTGAATGATCGCTTGTGAGATGGCCGGTGCTCATGTATACTTCCGCCGACGCCTCACTCATGGGGCGTCTTTTTTTTGTCATTACGGAAGTACCCTCACCATGACGACCTTACGCGCCCCTCATGACCGTCGGAGCGATATCCGTAACATCGCCATTATCGCCCACGTGGATCACGGCAAAACGACGCTGGTCGATGCGCTGCTTCGCCAGACCCATGTCCATCGCAAGATCGACGATATGGGGGAACGCATCATGGACTCAATGGACCAGGAACGGGAACGTGGGATCACGATCCGGGCCAAAAATGCCAGCGTCATCTATAACGAGGTGAAAATCAATATTGTCGATACTCCGGGCCATGCCGATTTCGGCGGTGAAGTGGAACGCACGCTCCGGATGGTGGACGGTGTATTGATTTTAGTCGATGCGAAAGAAGGCCCCATGCCGCAAACGACCTTCGTGTTGCGGAAAGCCTTGGCGCTTGGGCACAAAGCCATTGTCGTCATCAACAAAATTGACCGGCCGGATGCCGTCATCGACGACGTGGTCAACCGAACCTTCGACCTGTTCGTTCATCTGGGAGCAACCGACGAACAGCTCGATTTTCCGATCGTCTATACGTCGGCGATTAAAGGGATCGCCACACTCGATGCCAACAAGCCCGGTACCGATATCATACCGCTCCTCGATACGGTGCTGGAGAAGATTCCTGCCCCAGCCATTACCGTCGAGGCCCCGCTCCAGATTCTTGTGCTGGCCCTTGTGCAAGATTCCTACAAAGGGAAGATGGGTATCGGCAAGATCCAGTCCGGTTCCATTGCCCGCCGGCAGAATGTCATGGTCCTCGGCAAGAACGGCGCTCAGATTCCCGGAAGAGTATCCGATCTCGCGGTCTATTCAGGCCTTGAACGAGCCGACACCGAACAGGCAGCCGCCGGAGAGATCGTCGCGGTCGCCGGGCTTGATGACGTGAGCATTGGCGATACCATTGCGGATGCCGATCGTCCGGTCGCCCTCCCGCGCGTCTCCATCGATGAGCCGACGGTTCAGATGACCTTCTCGGTTAACAACAGTCCCTTCGCCGGACGTGAAGGCAAGTTCCTGACGTCACGCCACTTGCGTGAGCGACTCTTCAAGGAACTGGAGACCAACGTCTCGCTCCGAGTCAATGAGACGGACAGCGCCGATCGCTTTCTTGTGGCCGGCCGAGGCGAACTTCATCTCTCCGTGTTGATCGAACAGATGCGGCGGGAAGGGTACGAGCTTCAAGTGTCGCAACCGGAGGTCATTCTCCACCGTGAGAGCGGGGCCGTCATGGAACCGTACGAAGAACTGACCATCCAAGTGCCGGAAACCTATCAGGGCACGGTTATCGAGGAGATCGGGAAACGCCGAGGCGAAATGCGGCACATGCGGCTCATTCATTCCGATGTGGGCACCAGTGAAATGCATCTGGAATACCACATCCCGACCCGGGGCATCATGGGGCTCAAGAACGTGCTGCTTGCAAAGACCCGGGGGACCGTCATCATGCACCACGTGTTTGCGGCGTATGAACCGGCGGAAGAGCGGGATCTAATCGTGGCACCGCATGGCTCACTGGTCGCTTTCGAAGATGGGGCCAGTACGGGCTATGCCATCTTCATGACTCAGGAACGCGGTGCCATGTTCATTGGACCAGGAGTAGAGGTCTACCGGGGAATGGTCGTGGGCCAAAACAGCCGTGACGAAGACCTCGATGTGAATGTGTGCAAGGAGAAGCATCTAAGCAATATGCGGGCATCCGGCTCTGATGAAGCTTTGATCCTCACTCCCCCACGCGAAATGACGCTGGAGTTCTCCTTGGAGTACATCGGAACGGATGAGTTGGTCGAAGTGACCCCGCAGAACCTGCGTTTGCGAAAACGCCTGTTGAACCCGGATGACCGCCGAAAGGCGCGAAAAGCCGGGAAATGAGGCGTTGTTCGCTTGTGAGATGCGTTTCACGAACGACGCGATACGGACTTTGAGATGAGAATTCGTAAGAAGACGCCTAAACCTTCTGCCAAGCGGCCGCCGTTGTACTTCATCGGTTATCGCGGCACCGCACCGGCGACCGATGAGCTCAAGATGCTGTATGAGCGGGAGTATGGCGTGCCGTTGGCCATCCGCCATGAAGAGGGTTCGGCCGAATCTTGGCAGGCCACACATGGCCCCTGGTCTGCTCATGTCGTGATGCCGTTGCCGAAAAGCCATGTCGCTGAAGTCATGAAACAACTATCCTGGGAGCACGACCTCATAGGTGCCGTCGCACCCTCCATCGCCTCCCCTCGAGACATGCCCGATACCGTCCTGCTTGCCACGCGCCTGGCCCGTTGTCTGACTCTCCTGACACAGGGCACTGCCCATGACGTGATCACGCAAGCCTACGTCAATCCCTCGGACTGGCAACAACGGACCCTCACGAGTTTTGTCCTGGATGATCACTGTTCGATCGTCCATGACGACACGACGCGACCGGACCAGATATGGTCCTACTCCCTGGGCTTGAGCAAATTTGGGCTGGATGAAATTGAGTTATTCACGAGTAAGGGACTGTCCGACACTACCGCCAAGGAGATCTTGTCCGAATCAGCCGGTGAATTGCTGCGGGTTGGCCATTCGCTCAAAGTCGGAACAGCGCTCGAGCTTCCTCTGCTTGGTCGTACCATCCATATCAAGAATTACCGGACCGCCGCACCAGCCGGACGGATGCTGGGATTTCGCGAACTTCAAAGCTCATAAATCCTTTGATCGCTCAACACGTTATCGGTTTCAGCTCTGCGTGTAGGCCTTTCGGACCGTTGACATCACTTTAAACCACAGGTTACAAAGTTTACGGGCTACAGATAGTGGGGTCCTTCCAATTCGAGACCTCAGTACACCAACTCACCCATACAGACAGTCTTAAGGAGGTTTGCGATGAGCGACGTGGCACCGGAAATTAAGGCAGGCGATACGGCACCGGACTTCAATCTGAAGGATCAAGACCAGAAGGACGTGAAGTTGAGCGACTACAAAGGCAAGAAGAACGTCGTGCTCTGCTTCTACCCGCTGGATTGGAGTCCCGTCTGCCACGGAGAGAACAAGTGTTTGTCCGATGACTTCCCCAAGTTCCAGTCCGCCAACGCGGAGTTGTTCGGCGTCAGCTGCGACAGCTTCTTCTCCCACAAAGCCTGGGCCGACTCGCTGGACCTGAAGCACCGCCTCCTGTCCGACGTGCATCGGACGACGGCGAAGTCCTATGGCCTCTATTTCGAACCGCTGAACTGCTCCAAGCGCGCGACCGTGATCGTCGATAAGAACGGCAAGGTCGCCTACGTGAAAGTGCAGGAGATCAAGACGGCGCGCGAGGACAAGGAAATCCTTGATGCGCTCTCCAAATTAAACTAAATCGGTGCTGAGCGTTGGGTGCTGAGTTGGGAGATTCTTCTCTTAAGCTCAGCACTTAGCGCTCTGGATTCGGCACCGCTGGAACGGGCTTGAACCCCCTATACTCATGAGCAACGTCCTCGACGTCAGTGACGCCAATTATGCAGAATTCACCCACGCGCCGGCGGCGATTGTCGCATACGGGTTGGCGACGTGTGAGCCGTGCAAGCTCTATGACCCAATCCTGGAAGCGGTGGCCGCCAAGTTTCCCGATCTGAAGGTCGGCAAGGCGAAGATGCACGTGCCCGGCCGATGCCGTGAGATCAAAAAAACCCATACATTCGAAACCTATCCCACCACCCATTTCTTCGCTCATGGTAAACTGCTGCTCGCGCGCGAAGGAGTCGTCGAGCAGGCCGAACTCGCCGCACTCGTTTCAGACTATCTGCTCAAGTAGAGTCCATGCACACTGAGCAGTTGAACCGGAAGAGATCTTGCCACTTCGCCGAAAGCGCTGAATGGTCGGCAAGTTAGGAGGCGAGCGAAGCATGAAGCACACCGTTGCGTGTCTGGTCATCGGCGCCATGTTGACGCTCTCGGTTCAAGCCGGAGCCCATACCGATGAATTTTTTGAATCCGTCGAGGCCCCGCATGGCGGGCAATTGCGCATGACCGGGCCGTTTCATATGGAACTGGTCGCCAAGGATGGAGACCTCACAGTATACGTCACCGACCACGCGGACAATACCATCAGCGTAGACGGAGGTCTGGCCAAAGCAACCATCGAGACGGGATCGACCAGAATGCAGGTGCATCTCCATCCCGTGGGGAACAACATGCTCAAGGGTTCCGGCACCTTTTCCCTCACGCCGACCACCGTGGTCATCGTCTTCATGAAACTACCGAATCAAGATGGCTATGCCGCCCGCTTTATGCCGCTGAAGCCCAAGCCAGACCCAAGCGAAAAAGCCCAAGAGGGAACGTCAAAAGGCGACGGCGAGCATCATCACCACCATGCGCCGAAGCATTGACGATCGACATCTGCCTTATCGATAGACGTGGAACTCGCTTTCTGGGAGAACCGACCATGAAACATCTGCTGGGAACCTTCGCTCTGTGCGCAACGCTGCTCGGTTCAGTGCCGGTCGGAGCCCACACGGCGAAACACTCCGATCCCGTGAAGGCACTCCACGGCGGGCAATCGCTTAGCGCAGGCCCTTATCATCTAGAATTGGTCGCCGAGGACGGAGAACTGGTGCTGTACGTCACAGATCACTCGGATAAGGCCATCCCCACTGATGGAGCCAAAGCCAAGGCCACCATCCAACATGGGTTTGAGAAGGCCAAAATCCAGGTGGAATTGGAACCCTCGGGTGAGAACACGCTGAAGGGGACCGGTGCATTCACAATAAACCCGGATACCGGGATCATCGTCTTCCTCAGGTTACCGGAACAAGAGGCTTACGCAGCCCGCTTTACTCCGCGCGGAACCAAGAGCGGCACCGAACGAACAGACGGTAAGCGCCATTCACAGAAGCAGTCGCCGAAACACTGATCGATCCTGGCTCATGAAGGCGTTCAGAAACGGCCTACCTTTGCTGGTCCCCTACGGCAACAAATTCGCCGACGGCTTGTCCATATAGGTCAACAGCGCAATCAATCCGGCGCCGACCAGCAGCCACACGAGGCCGCCTTTCCAATTCCTCTGACTGAATGCAAAGACGCTGATCAGAAACAGCAGCGATCCCACAATCCCGATAACCAACGAACCCGTCGCACTCATCGTTCCTCACAAGAGACTACTTTTTTAGCATGCTCTGACGATTGAACTCTAGTGAGGCGGAACAAAGATAGAAGCAATCTTTAAGACGGCCGTATAGTTCATACTGTTATTCCACAACTTGCCGTGCCACGGAAATGATATGCGCGTTTATCGAGTGTCCTAATCTTCACTGAGGTTCAGCTTCTCGCAATGTGCGACTCAGAAAAATTCGCGAAGAATCGCTCTCGCTCACGCGGACGTGCCGAAATCCTATTTGCTCATAGAGTCGGATATATTCCATACGCCGGTCGGGCCCATCGAGACCAGAGGCATCTCTTGGACCAAGGTCTGCCACCAGGGTAACGCTCGCTCCCTCGGCAAGGTCCTTACTGCGTCGAGTGTCGGATAGTACTCGCTCGAAGAGATTCTTTCCGATTCCGACGTCACGATATCCCATCTTGATCCACCCATATACCTGCCATACTCCGGCCTCTCGTAATGAGAGAGCAACGACGCCAATCAGCTCCCCGTCTGGAAAAGGTACGGGCAAGGGAGTTGCCACCATGATTTTTGGCACCCAGGCGAGCCATACGGCTGCGCCCTTCCCATCTGTTGAGAAAGAAAGCTCCAGCGGTCGGCGAAGGGCTGTCTCAAATTGCTGCGGAAGGGTGGGATCAGTTATCCATTCTCGATCCAATTGGTCTCTCAAAAGTTTAATCCCCAACATTGGGAACTCTCGCCGCTCGTAGGCCAGATCATCATGTGTAGGGAGATGCAGATGGCGCTCGGCAAACTCCACAAAGGCTCGGCTAAACGTGCCTCGGAGAACCGGCCACCATTGCCGAAATGTGTCAGCGCTTGCCCACCGTTGAAATAAATTCATCCATCCTCGATTCATGGGATGGACATAGTGCTCTTCCAGGCGTACACCGAGGAAAACGTTTTCCATTAGCTGGATTTGTGAGTAACAGATGTGGAGGCTTGCCCGGGCGTCGAGGCGTTCAATTTGTTCTGGATCAGTACCAAACACTGATGCGATTTCAGGGTAGGTTTCGAGATCATAACGAGCTAAACCAGGATCCCTCCGCAACTGTTCCTCGAGCTTCAACAGTGCTTGTGTTTCACGCATGAACGAATCCTGTACTCCAGGAGGAACCGAAACCCAATGCTGTTCGAGTCGATCTATGACCTCGTCGAGGGACGGTGAACTCTGCAGAGAGCCTCCACTGAGAAAGCCAAAGCGAAGGACCTCCGTTGCGATGTGTTCACCCAACTGACGGTAAGATTCGAACTGGGATTCGTCAAAAAATTGATCGGAGGTTGGCTCATGAGGGAATGCAGGATGGCGTGCGGCATAGTTCTGAATATCAGAGGGCTCATCTCCTGTCAGCGAAGGCTTCAGATAAAGCAGTGTTCCGACAGATGCCCCGTCATCGACTTTGTCATAGCGGATAGAGCCGATACCATGGTGCCAGCGCGACAGCCGTGATCCACTTTGTTGCTTCAACATCTCGATGTCGAGTTCGATATCCACACCTTGATCAATGCGGATTTTGCGAATCGCATTCCCAAGATCCTGAAACGACATGTCAGGATCACATCCAACGTCAACCACTATGATGTGATGGCAGCGTCGCAACACCATTTCGTACAGGGCGAGGTTTTCAAAATGCCCGCCGTCCGACAAATATACATAGCGTCGACTTGCGTCGGTAAAACCGAAAAGCTCCGCGACTAGGGGACCAATGGAAAAGGCGGGACAGGATCGTCGATACGTACGATCTCCGGCTTTTCCGGGGTTGCCAAGCCACCATCCAAGACGAACGTTGAATAATGCCAACAGAAAGGTCACTGCTGGAGAGGAGTGATATCCCATATTAGGACTTGCGGCTGCACCGGACGTAGCCATAGCCGTACCTAGGCTAATGGCACGGTTAGCACTTGAACTGTATCCATACTCGTGAGAGCGACGATATCCAATGTCTTGCCAACTTCCACAATGTAATGGTGAAACGGTGAACGATTGAGCCTTGCGTTGTTGCCATGCCAGTCGTTCAGACTTAACTAGGTTGAGTGCAATGTTGATAATGTGAAACGGTCGCTGGACAGGCGTCCCGTTTCGTGTGCCGGAATCAAAATCATAATTCGCGAGCTCGGCCATATGAATGTTGTCTTTTGAGTCGAACCCCGTTAGCGGATTAGGCCGGCGTACGTCCTGCTCAGTCAATGTGCGAGACGCTCCGAGATAAGCACGGATCAATCGGTTCCGATAGAAGCCATGCAACGAAAACTTATTGACGTTGATGCACCAGCCCATGGCCAAGCCGATGATCCACAGCAGCCCCCACAAACCTAGAAGGTGATGAAATTGGGCATTGTGCAAGGCTAACGAGTGGATCCACGGAGTGTCGAACGGTTCCGGCATTAGCAGACCGGTTTCCGTCCAGCCTGCCGTCTCCACCCCCAGGAGACCCGACCAGCCTTTGACAAGCACGCTTGTCCCCAACGCGAAACCTACGATGAGAAGAATTACAAACATGGGGGTGGCGATCCTTACGCTGTATTCAGTAAGCCATGATGTGCGATCCTTTGTATCTGATGGCGCTAACAACGTCTTGGCACTAAAACCACCGACTAGAGATAGAATACCAGCCGCCCCTCCTATCGAAGCTGACGTCCATGCACCCACTTTGGCCATCCATCCCGGTCCGAAGATTATAATGGTTCCCACGGCGCCAATTGTGACACTGGCATTAAGCACCCACGAGCCCGTGCGTCCCCAAAACTCATGCTCTTGATCGCTGGTGAATCGACCTGCGAGTCCAATGAACAACGTAGCAACTAGAAGGAACAACCCCAAAAATCCTGGGACTGCAAAAGCGGCATACCATTCGGCGTAGTTTTTTACCAACGTGCTGGCTGGATCCAGAGGTATGAATCGTTCGGGGATCGATTCGGGAGGAAGCTGATCAAGGATGGCCCACAGGGCGAATCCTCCAATTGCCCCAGACGCGACGACGAGCATTCCCTCCCACGCTTTCCATCTGACCGTCATCAGGAAATCACTGCCTTTCTTGCGAATAGCAGCCACTCGGAGTGTCCAAAGCACAGCGGACCCCCAGCTCACAAGATGAATGACGGCACCGGTCGCGGCAAACGTCTCTTTGGTTGTCCAGCCAAGGAACGTGATTTCCGACAGCCGCCTAGGCACATTGCAATACCAAGCCCAGGCCGTCGTCAGACAATAAGCAGCCAAAACGAGGGGTACCAAGGACAATATAATAAACCAGCCTTGGCGTGCGAAATCCTGTGAGGAATCTGCGGAGCCAGATTGGGCAGGCACTGCCCGGTCCTCACCTCGAAAAGATTTCAGGCTCGGACGATAGAGGTGAAGATATATCAACGATGGAATGATAAGGACCAAGCCCGCCCACATCAGTAGAGTTGACGAATGGAATTCCGGAGAATGACCAATCACGGCAATTTGGAGTCGGGGAATCATAAAACTTGCTACAATCAGCGGAATCAGCACGAGCCAATTCAACAGGAGATTCCGGATGGTGATGCCGTACATCGTCCAAGAATCTGCGGAGAAGAGTCCGAGTCTAGGCGTGAGATAGTTACTGAAGTCTCGCAGCCATGTTAAGACGCTAGATTCTTGGCCGCGTGATGAGGAATGCGCGTTAGAGGCTGTTCCATTGAGTGCGCTCTGCACTTCGGTAATGCCGGACTTGCCAGGCGTTTTCGATCGATGAGCCCAAGCGGTGAGCCAGGCTCCAATATATCCTCCTCCTGATACCGTGGAAAGATAATGAAACTGGTCCAGCAACCCAAGCTTCGCCAATGCTTGGATCACTCCCAGGTTGAACGTGGCGCTGCGAATCCCTCCACCGGAAAAGCACATAGCCGCGCGTTTTTGAGAGAGGTTATGGATCTGCGTATAGATATCTTTCCGAAGGACCTGGTCAGCGGTTAAGCGCTCTTCTGTTGGTGGTTGAGCACCGGCTCTTGCGAGACGATCCTTCAGCTCTCGAGGAAGTGATCCGTGCAACGACTCATATTCTTCCGCAAGCACCTGAGAGAATTGGAGATGGTCTCCGCCATCTTGATAATCTCCAGGCATTTTCATTGTTCGGCCCTCCGAGCTGGCTTTTCGTAGGCAAAAAACCGATCGAGCAATTCTCGCTGCTGGTTCACGACCTGACGACCGGCCTGAATCAGTAATGCACCATCACACTCATTTTCCATCTTGAACTGCGTAGGAACTTGACTCACGGCTGCTCGAATCTGTTCCGAGGTCACCGAGTGCGAAAACCTACTTCGGCAAACCTCTGGGAGGTCTTGATAACCATGTTCCCACTTGGCATCAATGTGACGAAGTATAACAATTCTCAAATGATCGTAGTCAGGCAGCAAGACATCTTGACTGCGGAGGCTCTGCCAGAGCATCGTCTGATAGGCATTGGCCCGGGCTTCCATGATTCCAACAATCCGCGCCGGGTCTTTTCGGAACACCTGAAAGCCTTTGGTGTTATGGTTTAATGAGTCCTCTCCCGCTGAAAAAGGGAAGGACGAATCGATAACGACGATCAGACCGCGCCTATTAGTCTGTGGATCTTTCGGGATCTTGCTCAAGAACAGAGTGGCGAGCGATTCGGTCCCCAGATTGTCGAAAAGACCTCCGTCACCGACATGGATATAGCGGTCTTCGGCCCAATACGTAACAGGCCCGACAATGGGCGGGAACGATGCAGACGACGCTACGGCCAAAGAAATTGGCAAGGTATGGTGATCAATACCGATGTCTTCGAACGTGAATGGCATGAACTGTTTTTTAGCCGCCGTGATACTTCGCTCGAACTCCTGTTGACCGGTGGGACTCATCTTCATGCCGCGCTGGTTGAAGCTCTTTTTTAAGTGTTCGACGAAATCATAGTTAAACTCACGCGGCCCCAGCGTGGTGAGGGCAAGTCGACGTCCGGAGTTGTAGATCGTGCCGTTGAGAATAATCCGGGGAGCATCACCTCTTTTTTCACGCTCGTACAGCGAAACAAAGGTTTGCTTATCAAATAAGTTGCTGTCCCAGACCTCAGCGAACGAATAGGCCGACTTGGTCGGATTGAACGCGCGAAAGAAGAGGAGCTGTCGCGCAAAGGCACGGAACTGGAAGTTCATCTGCATGTCCCGTTGAAAGGTTGAAAAGAAATTCTTGTACGCGTCGGACAATGATGAACCTTGAAGGACTTGCACCGCTTTCTCCGGCTTCTTCATGGCATAATAGGCGGTAGCCAGGCTTCCCCCAGAGACACTCGACATATGCGTGACGGTCTCCAAGAGACTTACGGTCCTCTCATTTTGCTTGACCGGATAGGTGGCAAGCGCTTCGAGCGCGCCAGCAGCGAATGTAGCGGCTCGACTTCCTCCCCCTGACAAGGCAATTCCCACAAGCATTGAGGGGTCCTCTATCGGTGTAAAGATAGAAGTCTCGGATTGAGGATGGGGAGGTAGAGTCTGAACCTTTGCGAAGCATCCGGGCAATGTCAGTACTGCAAGAAGCAACAAGATGACAGCTGACTTGAACATCTGAACTCCTTTACCTTGAACTAAGTAGTGAAATGAGCAGAAGCAATGGGTATGCCATAACCTCATCCTCATGATTCCCATCAACCTAGCAGGAATTCTTCGGTAGAGTTTTGGAATAGAGATGCGTAAAGACTTGTGAGGAAGCTAAAAAGATACAGTCTGAATCTGTTTCGATTCACCCTGTAATGTCATTTCACGATACCCTGGCGAATGTACGTCCGATCTTTCGATGGCAGTTCAGCAAAAGCAGTCTCTCTAAAAAACACGTTAGGCGGATATATTAAATGCCAGATCACGTGAGTGAACCAACCGGATATTGGTCAAGGTTCCCTGACTAATATGTGAGGCTAGCTCCAGCCAAGTGTCCCGAGCCAAATCTTCTCCGGTCACGGCCTGGCGCTTCAGGACAAGCGACAGATCTTGCCGGTCAAATTTCTTGATGACTCTCTCCAGCACGAGCCGGTCCAACGCGCCGATGTCGGTCACCATGCCCGTCACCGGATCGATCGTTCCGTGAACCGTCACGTAGAAGTCCCAGTCCCGCCCTTGATGGTTCTCCTGGATCGCATTGAACGAATACCGCTTGGCGACAGCGGCAACCTCCGGGCCATCGGCTGCAGTGACTTCGGCATACAGATCTTCATCTTCGCACAGCCGAAGGGTATGCAGCGTGCCGATATCCCGTTGGGAGGCCAATTTGGACCAGAGCACATGCGCGAAATTCTCTGAGGTCGGGATGCGGTCTGTGAAGTACGGCATGTCGAGATTCAGGTTCTTGTGATCAAATTCTTCGATCACGGCAAGGAGCACACGCTTGAGGTCGAACAGATTGACGACCATGCCGGTCTTCGGATCGATCTCGCCGGAGACGGTGACTTCCAGCAGGTAGTTATGTCCGTGGGCCGGAGCATTGTAGCAGCGCCCGAACGTCGCGCGGTTCTTCGCCTCATCCCATTCGGTCCGGATATAGCGATGCGCGGCGGCGAATTCGATGCGCTTGTTCAAAAGAACTGACGGCATAGTGCTCCAGTGAGTCCCGGGTGCTGAATTAGGGGCGCAAATCGGCGAGCCACTCTTCTCTCATGCTGCCCGGGGCAGGAACCTCCTGATGGTATCCGCCGTGGTTCACTCGAATCGTCACCGGCCGAGTGAGATCCGCAAAGGCCGCTCTCATCGAGGCAGTCGGTCGAAACCTGACGAAATGAACCGCGCTGATTTTCGTCTCATGGCTTCGGCCACCTTCAAATTCGCCGTAGGCTTCTTCACCGGCGGCGGTGATCGCCATTTTCTCTCCGTGATCCAGTCCCATGAATTGATCGAGTTTTTCTTTTATCGTGGCTTCGTCGGTGATTTCGATCAAGAGGGTCGCGCTCAGTTCGTTCGGATGCGGCAGCAAGGCGTTGTATACATCAAGCTCATCTTGCACTTTAAGTGGGTCGACAATTCGCTCGGTTCGGATCATTTCTTGAATCTGAAATTGCAGCGTCTCACGATTCTCGAAGACGACGGTGATTAGCGGGCCGATGGAAATTCGGCGCCGCCGCTTCAATTCGATGATTCTCGCGCGAAAGGCTTCTCGCTGCCGTTCATACTCTTCGTGCGGGATGACATCGCCGGGTGTGATCGTTTTCACTGTTGATCCCTCAACTCGTCAATTGCCCAGCCTGAATTGCGTTCGTGAAGCGTATCTCATGATGCGGTCCTATGAAGACCGTCAGCACTCGCTGCACACAACCCCTCACTGTTGTGAGGATAGCCCATACGCGTCGCGGACGATCTGAATCGGATGCAGGACGGCTTTTTTCCCCGCATTGGCCGACGCGCCGGCCTGTTCCAACTGTAACCCCGCCAACGGGCAGTCCGACGCGACGAGGTCGGCCGGTGTTTGCTCGATCGCGCGCACGGCCTTGCCGGCGATCTTCATCGACAATGGAAAAAACTCCGTCTTAACGGACCAGGCGCCGTCATGTCCCGAGCACTGTTCGATCAGCTCGACTTGAGCACCCGCACATTCCATCAGTTCTTTGGACTTAAACCCGATATTTTGATCCCTGAGGTGACAGGGGATCTGATACGCGACGCGCCCCGGCTTCTTGGTGAAATCGGTCGCCAAATGGCCGGCTTTTTTCATCGCCATCAAATACTCGCAGACGTCGAAGGTTCGCTCGGCCACCTGTTTGGTCTGTTCATCGCGATGTAGCTCCGGATATTCGCGCTTCAGCATCAAACTGCAACTGGCGGTCGGGACGACTACATCGTACCCCTTGAGGACCCATGGGTACAATGACGCGACATTGCTTCGAGCAGCCTCTTGAATGGCCTGGGTATCGCCGATATCGAAACTCGGCATCCCGCAACAGCGTTGCTCCGGCACCACGACGTGGATGCCGTTCTTTTCCAGCACCTGCACCGTCGCCTTGCCGACATCGGTTGCCTGATAGTTCACGAGACAACTGGAAAACAACGCGACCTTGCGGGTGGGGGGATCAGCCGCTGCCGTCTTCGTTCGACGGTCGAACCAGCGGGGAAACGTTTCGCGAGAGAAGTGCAACAGACGGCGGTCTTGATGAATTCCTACGACCTGTTCAAGAATGCGGCGCACCAGTCGGTTGCCCAACAACGTATTCGTGATGGAAGCCGTCACGCTGCCCAGTCGTCCAATAGTATCCGTCATGATCAACAGGCGGTCCCGCCACCGGACACCGCGCTCCGCGGCGAGACGCTTCTTCCACGCGACCATCAGGTGCGGGAAGTCGATTTGGTAGTGATGTGGCGGAGTATAGGGGCAATGGTTGAAACAAAGCTTGCAATAATAGCATTCGTCGACGACTTGATGATGATCGGCGGGAGTCAGCTCGGCCACATCACCTTCGTACACGTCAATTCGATCCAGCAGGGTGTTGAAGGATGGGCAGAGATTGAAGCAGCGCCGGCACCCGTCACAGACCTCGTAGATTCGTAGCGTTTCCTTCTCCAATTGCTTGGGATCGACCGGTGCGATGAGACTGAGACCTTTCATGATTCGCTTCTCCAAAAACGATCAGCGGCCAGCTTTCGCCGACGAATTCACGCCACGTCGCCGAAAACTGACCGCTGAAGGTGAGCACATACGCAGGCTGTTAGGCCTTCAGAGTATCCAGTCCCTTCTGAAACCGATTGGCGTGGGACCGTTCGGCCTTCGCCAAGGTTTCAAACCATTCGGCCAACTCGGGAAACCCTTCCTCCCGTGCGGTCTTGGACATTCCGGGATACATTTGCGTGTATTCGTATGTTTCGCCCTCGATGGCGGACTTGAGGTTCGCGTCCGTGTTGCCTATCGGCACGCCTGTCGCCGGGTCTCCGACCTCTTTCAAGAAATCCAGGTGTCCGAAGGCGTGGCCGGTTTCAGCCTCCGAGGTATCTCGAAACAGCCCGCCGACGTCCGGATAGCCCTCAATGTCCGCGCGCCGGGCAAAATAGAGATACCGACGGTTGGCCTGTGATTCCCCTGCAAACGCATGTTTGAGATTGTCGTGACTCTTTGTCCCCTTTAAGCTTTTTCCCATGTCATTCTCCTCCTTAATTCGAAGGCCCATCCTCTATGCCCCAAAATTCTAGTCTACAGAAACCGGGCACTAAGATAGCTCAGCCCTTGCTAGAGGTTCAAGGGGCTTGCTCGCTCCCTCAGCTTTCACCACCACGCCTTCCCAGAATCCCCCACCGATTGGGTTAGTGTTCGCATGGATGGGCGTATGTTAGACTCCACCGGTTAAATGATCCAGGACTTCCATTCACGAGGACCCATGAAGCATTCCGATCACTACTTCTTGCCACAAACGGCCGGTCTCATCGCCCTGTTCGTCCTCATCTTGTCCGGTTGCGCGCAAGACTCGTATCAGCGGCGAGCAGACCTCATCAAAAGTCACGTCGAAGACTTCTACAGTCACCTCAAAGCCAACCGAGTGAGCGCAGCGGTTCACGAGAATGAACAGATCGAAGTCATGGCGGATCAGATGGCGGAAACCGTCAGGAAGCGGAGCCCGTTGCATGGGACGACACAGGTTGAGCGGGAGTTTGCGCTGATGAAAACGGCTCGAGAAACGGCTGCCCAAAACTGGATTGCCTTAGGGCAATATTTTGCGATCAAGCAGCAGCCGGAAAAAGCCCGTGCATCGTATCAACGTGTGGTCGATACCTACACCGACCTAACAGAACGCTCCTACCGGGAACAGGCGGCTCGAGCATTGAAAGACTTGGAGATCGTGTCAGGCTCCTCTCCGAGCCCAATTCGCTAATCCGGCAGATCAGAGCCCTGATATGAAGGAAGACTGTCTGCCATTCTTTTGCTGAATATGGCTTTTCTGACCAAGTGCCTTATCCTCCTGCTGCCCGTCTGTATGACATGTGCGGGATGCGTTCACCGAATTCACGTGGCACCTCTGCAGGCCACCCCTTCGTCCACCACCATCCCTCGAAGCCTTCAGGCTGTCGTTAAACCGATTTCAACGGAGGGCGCAGATCATAGACCAGGCATTACGATGCTGGAATGGCCGAATCGCGATGTCAGTCAGGCGATTTTTGGCTTTCTTCAGCAACGAGCCACATTCACGTCGGTCTCATCAGACCCGGCCGACCTCACGCTTCTCATTGCCACGAAGCTGTCTCTGTCGTCTCGGCAAGGTCTCTATTATTATCGGATTTCATTACAAGCAGAGATGGGCGAGGCCGCCAAGCCCGTGAAATCGTACCTCGTCGAACACACTGCGGTGGGATCGTCGGTACGGTGGGTGACCGCTTCCGACCGTGCCCCCATCGCGGCCGCCTTACAGTTAGCCTTAGAGGATTTGATGGGGAACATTGAGGCGGACCGACTACTCTACATCGATCCAACAGAGCGGCCGTAACAGTTCCTACGACCTGCCGTCAATTCACGCTCATCTCATATCTGAGCAGCTTGGTTGACCCTCGCATCATTGTGAGAGTCGGCGCCATTGTTTGAGGTTTCTGCTGCTGACGATTCCACGTACTCGGGACAATCGAGGCGGAACGCCTGATCTCCAAACGCAACGTTGTAGAAATCACAGTGATGAGGTTGGGCCGATTCCGCATAGACATGCGAGCGGAAGTGTTCGCAAGAAACGCACATACGCGCGACCGGGATTTCTCCCTGCAGTTGGAGCGCGCGAATCAGTTTCACGAGTGTAGTGAGAAGGGCGACCTGCTCTTGCGGCGACAGATTCCCGGCGGCAGACGCAAGAATCTCGGGCCATCGGTTTTCCACATGACCTGCTTTTGCCCCGAGCGCGGTCATGTGAACGGTCACGATGCGGTTGTCGACTTCCCGGCGACGCCGACGAACCAACCGCTTGTGTTCAAGCGTTCGAATCACTTCTGAGGCGGTGGGCAGCTTGACGGAGAGTTCTCGGGCAATCGTCGAGACGGTAGCCGAATGATTCGGTCGAGATCGGAGAAACGTCAGCACTTGAATTTGCAACGGGCCAATACCCTGCCGTCCCTTCCGTCTCCAGGTTCGGCTCTTCATCGCCAAACCGATTTTCGAAAGCCCAGTCACCAAACGATCAGGGAGCGAGTCTTGATCGATCTTTATCAATGCCGTGATGGCTGCCATACTCCCCCCCTCTCCCTGCTGCCGGTAGGGGTTAGTCTATTGCGCTTTCCTCTTTCCCGTCAAGTCTGTTTCGTCGGCCGTTCCTGCAACCTCCTACATCCGGTGTCAGCGGACCACAAGCACCCCACAGTGGGCATGTTGAACCACACGAGTGGATACGCTGCCGAGCACCACGCGGCGGATTGCGCCCAACCCCTTGGCTCCGGTAACAATGAGGTCGGCCTTGTTCTTGGTGGCCACTGTCAGAATCTCGTCCGCCGGCTTCCCAAGTCTCAAGACTTCGTGTATCTGGAAGCCTGTTTTCGCGAGCTTATCTCCACAGCGCCGCACCAGAGCTTTCCCGGCCTCCTTTACTTCTGGATACCTCAAATAGGCTATCGCGTGCACCACAGTCACCAGCACCGGTTCCCGATCCGGGCCATCGGGCGTCGGATTGACATGGCGCATCAGAAACTTGGCCGCCTTATCCGACGCTGCCGACCCATCGATCGCCAGAACCACATGTCGGACGGGCCGAGGCTTCTCTTTCACTACCAGAACAGAACATGGCGCATGGTGGATGGCATGATTCGAGATACTGCCCAACATGAAGCGATCAAGGGCATCCAAACCCCGTGACCCGATCGACAACAGTCCTACACTGCGCCCCGCATGCTTGAGGATCGTCTCCGCCACGCCGCCTCTATCCACCGTAACAGTTCCCGCTAGACCGAGCGTGGACAATAACTCTTCCGATTCCTTCTTGGTGGACTTGGCTGTTGTCTCTATCCGCTTCACTTCCGACTGAAGATATCGTTCGGTACCGACGATCATCGGTTGAATCATAAAAGGAGCCCGAAGGCTCGCCACATCGACAACATGCAGCGCATGCACGACAGGCTGAACGAGGAACGGTATCTCTGCCACCCACTTGATCGCCCACGCGCCGAACTTTGATCCATCAGTTGCCGCGAGAACCTTCATGTTTTCATATCCTTTTGTTCGACGAGATGTGTCCAACTCGCTCAGAGGACTGCGGCGAACCGTTCTCGAAACGCCGCTGCTGAGAGGCTGGACAAGTCGCTATATCGCCCCAATATGTCTGGATTGCTCAAGTCGTCCTGTGTAAGCCGAATCATGTATTGCCGGGCGATCTGATAGGATTGCGAATCGACATCCACCATCCTGACTCTGGTCCGTCCTGTCGCGGAGTCCACCATCTGCCTGAACGGAATCGGGACGAACCGTCCATTCTGGATCGACACCATCGCCGACGTCCCGCCATCGAGCAGATATTGAGCGGCACAATAGCCGAGGTCACGCGTGTATTCGATGTCGTAGGGAATCGGATCCGCGCAACGGAGTTCATAGCCGACGTTCTTCGCCACGACAGCAAAAGAAAGTCCCAGCGCATGAAGCTGTTTCGTCAGCTCACGCCGCAAGACGCTGCCGACATCCACTTCGTTCAAACGCAAATGACCATGCTCGTCTCGTTCGACATACTCCAACCCTCCAAGATCACGAGGGTCGAGAATTTCGATCAGTCCTTCGGCCAGTACCACCACCCCGTCGGCCTGACCGTGTTCCAGCCGCTTAATCATGGTCCCGATCAAGAGATCAACGATTCGTTGGAGTCTCACCGGCCTCTCTCGAAACTCCTCAGGAATAATCGTGAGCGTGGCGCCGGCCGCCTTTCCGATCCCTAATGCAAGATGCCCGGCCTTGCGCCCCATGGTCACCACCAGGTACCAGTGTGTCGTGGTGCGGGCATCGACCATCAAGTTCTTCACGATCTCGACACCGACGTGACGGGCCGTCTGAAACCCGAATGTTGGAATCCCATGGGGAAGATCCAGATCGTTGTCGATCGTCTTGGGGACGTGGGTGACTTGAAGTTGACTGCCGGATCGCTCCTCCAGCTTCATGGCCGAAAACGCAGTATCGTCCCCTCCGATCGTCATCAAACGCGTGATGCCCAGGCGCTTCAGCGAGAACAACACGTTGTCGAGATGCTCCGCAGTTTTCGTCGGGTTCGCACGTGACGTACCCAGAAAAGACCCGCCTCGAAAATGGATCCGGCTGACGTCCTCAATCGAGAGTGGCCGTACTTGTCCCGTGCTTCCTTCCATGAGCCATTTGAATCCATCGATCAGCCCGAGCACATCCGAGCCTCCAAGCGTGCTGCAGATCGTTGCCGCGCTGATCACACTATTGATCCCAGGAGCCGGCCCTCCACCGATAAGAATACCGACGGTCGGACGCTGCGCTGTCATCTGTTTCTCCTTAGGTTGCTCCCCATCGGCCCGCCTTGTTCTTGATGACCTGCGGCATGGTTGTATACTCCATCCCCTTGTGATGGCAAGCGGGCCGGCCCAGATGGACAGCGCGACACATCGATGAAGCACCACACAGGCTTGGCGTCATGGATACCGCCCTTCGCGTAGCGGAGGCGGATCATTCAGGCTTTTCTTCCAATCCAACATGCGCGCGAAGACGATTGTAATTGAACGCCGGCTTGCCCAACCGCCAAAGACCCGGATCGTGCTGAGCCATTTCATCGATCAACGCAGCGACCACGCCACGCATGGTGGGGAATGCAGCCGCATGTCGCGGCGTCTGCCCGCCGAGCGCAAGATGAGGCTGATCCGACCATTCAAGGTAGGCTTTCTCAAGAAACTGGCTGAGCAGCGCACCGTCTTCTTCCTGCGTCACAACCAACATGGGCGGTTCACCGGATGAGAGCTCAGCGGCCGATAGCTGTCGAGCGGGCGGCACCAGCGTCTCATCTCGGAAATGCAGTGAAAATCCAAATGAGGCCGCAAGCCGATGCTTGATCTGGTCAAGTCGTTCCGGACTGTTGCATTCCACGATGAGCTGCGAAGAGGTCAGCGTCAGTTTCGCCACAATGAATGCGGGAGCCCCAGTCGTGTCCCGCTGAACCCACGTTCGTGTTAATGGAACGGTTATACCGATGCCCGCCTGCGCTTCAACCGAAAGCATTGGCTTTTCCGATTCAAACTCGCTCATGGAGGACAACCTTTCAGCGAACAATCGATACGCATGATGGTCGTAGAGCGCGACGGCATACAGATACGGTCGGCCGCCAGAATCGCGATAGCCGATGTGGACGACCGCGTCCACCAAGGCATCCAGGCGCCGCTGGGCGAACGCCCAGAGAATCATGTAGCCGAAGCGCTTGGCAAACTCCTTCCACTCCCCCAGCGCAAAGGAGCCGGTGGTTATTTCCATTTCTCGACGCCATTCGGAGGTCGTATTGAGCAACGCTTCGGCATCCGCCTGTGACAGGGCGATTCCGCCTCCGGCCCAGACTGCCTTGTCGGGTTCCTGTGTGTTCGGATCATGAATAACCCGGATGAGCAACGGACGGTCCATCGCAAACTCCTTGACGAATCCCTCTCCAGGCAGCACCACTCTCGTCCCATCGGCAAGCGATCGCAGCACGAGATCTTCGCCAGGCGTCGGTGGAGAGGTCGGCTTCAGCACGTCGAAATGCGAATGTTTCAACGGATCGAGCCACTGCCGTTCTTCGTCGGGAATATGCTCGGTGATGACGTCCCGCAGCTGCTCGATAAGTGTCAGCTGCCCGTCTTCCGGATAGAAGTCGCAGAACAGGTAGAGACTCGCCAGTTCTGTTTCCTGTTCAAGTAGTGGAACAAGCCTGCCTGCTCCCTCTTGCAGATAGGGCTTCAGCGCCCGCGCGAACGCCAGTTCGCGCTGCAATCTAAATTCCGGCTCGAGAGAGAGCGCTTCCACACGAGCGAGGACTGCATCGAGAGACGGAGGCCGCGGGCTCCAGAACCCGGCCGGCTGCTCATTCACGCGCTTCATGGATTTCTGCCATGACGATTTCCTCCGCATCGAGCCAATCTCGGAGAGCGCCCCCTTCTTGGCGGCCCCGCTCCTCCCAGAGCTCATAGGCTTTGTGCGAGATCCGTTCCCACATTCCATCCGGCAATTCGATGGGCTTCACGGCCTGCTCCGCTACAGAGGAGGATCGTCTGTTCCCTTTGCTGGTTTTCTTCGTTGCCTTTCGCATAACTCGCTCCTCAATTAAACGTCGGTTGGTGACTCCCCGGAAAGGACACGGCGATGGCCCGGCCGAAACTTCGGGCTCCTGACGGTCAGAACAAGGCAAGAGGATCTCCGAAGGACGGACTCCGTGACACTGCCGAATAACGTACGAGACAACCCTCGGCGGCCATGAGTCCCCATGACAATTACATCAATGCCTTGGGCCGCCGCCGCACCAAGAATTGAATCAGCCGGTAGTCCACCCACGATCAGGAAGTCGGACACGAGGCCGGAGGAAGTGAGTGCGGAGACGGCGTCCGATAACCGATTCGTGAGCACGGTCTTGATTGATTCCCGCGTTTTCATGTGAGAAAGCGTGAAATCCAATCCGTACGAAACCGGCTCCAACACGTGAAGAAGTTTCACGGAGGCTTTCAGTCGTTGGGCAACCATGGCTCCATACTCCAGCGCGTCGAGTGAGCAGTCTGAGAAATCGATCGGCACCAGAATCTGATCGAGACCGGCATGATCGCACCGGCTCGTGCCCGCCGCCTCACCTCCAGTTCCTTCGGCGCGCACAGCCAGCACCGGGCAAGGCGCGGTCCGGATGATTCGTTCCGCCGTACTGCCCAGCAGCACATGCGCCAAGCCGGTCTTCCCTCTCGTACCCACGACAATCAGATCCGGATCCTCGACATTTGCTGCCGCAAGCACTTCTTCACTCGGGATGCCCCTCGTCATTCTGGTCTGAACCGAGATCCCCCTATCGGCCGCTCGTGCTTTCAATTCGACCAGTTGATGCCTGGCCCGTTTCATCATCTCACCCAAATACAATCGATTTACGGGACTCTCCGGAGCGAGCTCAGGAGGAAACTCCAACACGTTCATAACGGTCAGTGCAGCTTCCCATGATCAGGCCAGAGCGAACGCATAGGCCTCCGCTCCCGCCGCTCCCTGAGACCCATCCGTCGCAAAGAGAATTCTTAGCTTTGCTTCAGATAGGCTCACACCACCTCCACACTCAGCAAGAATGGTTCTCCACTCATCGTCAGTATCCCGTCCTCTGAGGGAGCAAGGGTGATGCCACCCACGATATGGTGAGACGGATGTCGATGATTTAAGAACCCGCGAATCTGTCATTCTCATTTTCGCCGTCAGCCAAACGTTCCGTCTTCTGAGAAGAGGATCTCTGCTACAACGGTTGTTCGCCCGCTGTAGCAGAAGGCGCCATTACCTGCGAAGCCCGTCCCTCCTTCACCGTGCGCGGCCCAGCACTTCGGGATGTTATGTAGCGGCATTGGACTTGCTGAAGGTCATCTTTAGGAGGAGAGCGATGACGCGCGCGCAATGCCTTTTGCTTGGAGCCGTGGGGTTGGCTATCGCGATCGTGATCCATTTTGTCTTCTTCTGTCCCTCGGAGTGCCGGTGAGATCACACCCACAGGAGGAGAATGCCGACTGCTGAAACAGGTCAGGAAGCCTACAGACTGAAGGTGACGCCATGAAAATTTTGCTCACTGTCGACGGTTCCGACCATTCGTATGAAGCAGTCCGGTCCCTTAAGTACCTGTCTCGTGCCGAGGAACTGCACATTGTGCACGTACTCGATGTCCCCAGTCCGGCCTATCCCATGATGATGCCGGAGGTAGCGCAAGAACTGTATGAGACGGTCGAGCGAAACATGCGCGATGACGGGACTCGTTTACTGGATCGTATTGTGTCATTGCTTCCATTGGATGTTGGGCCGGTCACGAAGCATCAGGTCGTCGGATCTCCGGCGGATCAGATCGTGGCATTGGCTGAACAACTCAAGGTGGGGCTGATTCTCTTGGGTACTCGGGGCCTTGGACCAATCAAGGAACGGCTCATTGGAAGTGTCTCTCATCGAGTGCTGACCTTTGGACCGGGTGCGAAGCTGATTCTTCCCGGTCCCTTGAAGGCGCTCCACCAAATACTGCTTCCCCTGCAAGGAACCTATGACACAGACCATGCCCTAGCCTTCCTTCAACAGAAACCCTTTCGCGACCCACCCATGATCGCCTTGTTCACTGTCCTTCCCCATACCAGGCCTCCCTGGCCGGTAGATGCCGTTTCAGCTGAGCACATGGAAACCCATTCCCTCCGTAAGGCACACGATTTTCTCGACGAGACAGCAGCCAAGCTCGGCCCTTCAGGCTACCAAACCCGCGTGTCTGCCGCATTGGGCACACCCGTTGATGGAATTCTTCAGGAAGCCAGGGCCTTGAATCCAGACCTTATTATCACGGGTTCTCGAGCCCGCCGCGGCCTCACCCGTATGGTGCTCGGCAGTGTTTCACACGCTCTGTTGCACCAGGGGACCTATCCGCTCATGATTTTCGGCTGATAGTCGAAAGGGCGCACCATGCCGATGTACGACTACAAGTGTCTCGATTGTGGAAAAGAATCACTGATCGTCGTGACACTGAAAGAGCATAAGCGAGGCGACGTGACATGCCCGGCGTGCGGAAGCAAGAAGCTGCAACAACTTTTCAGCCCGTTCATCGCTCACACCACAAAGAAAAGTTAGCACCATGCGTATAACCACGCGGCGGTTCATACGGTATCGACTCCTCGCGGCAGCGCTCTTCGGATTCTGCATGGTGAACGGTCCGGCACTCTCCCCTCTCTATGCCCAAGACTATCCACCAGACATCGCACGCGGGAAAGCAGTGTATGAACGTCACTGTCAGAACTGTCATGGCCCGACCGGTCGAGGCGACGGTCCTGACGCCACCCCCTTGAAAGTGCCACCGGCCGATTTTCAGCGATTCCGGTCGTTTCTGAAATCCGATGAAGAGTTACTGCGAACCATCGAGCATGGCGTTGTCTTCAGTCCGATGCATTCGTGGCGCGGCCAGCTCACCGACGGAGAAATGCAAGACGTCGTGGCATACATTCGCCTTCTGTCGCAGTAGGCACGATGACCGGTCGATTGATCCATGAGATCCTCCAGATTTGCGATAATTCCCATGATCATCTCCATCACGCCCTCTGATGCGTTGCTTCTTACGGATATCCAGAATGATTTTCTTCCACGAGGGTCGCTCGGCATCAGAGACGGTGATGAAATTATTCCGATCCTCGAGCATTATGTCTGCCGATTTGCAGCTCACGGTCTTTCGATTTTCCTGACGCGCGACTGGCATCCGCCGGACCATTGCTCTTTCGTGTCCCAAGGAGGCCCGTGGCCAACGCATTGTGTAGCCGGTTCCCCCGGCGCGTTACCACCGTCGTCGTTTGTTACACCGTCATCGGCGGTCATCATTTACAAAGCCATCGACCGGGATCAAGAAGCCTATTCAGCCTTCCACAACACCAGTTTGGATCGTCATCTACGAGCCCTCCACGTGCAGCGCCTCTTCATCGGCGGATTGGCGACCGACTATTGCGTCTTGCACTCGGTGAAGAACGCTCGGACACTGGGCTATGACGTCTGCTTGCTGATGGACGGGATCAAGGCGGTCAACCTCCAGCCTGATGACGGTTATCTCGCAGAGGAGGCGATGATCGGCCTGGGAGCCGTGCCTGTTCGATGGGAGATGATTGAACCATGACTCCTTCGACCAGCGCCCTGCTGACCGATCTGTATGAGCTCACGATGGCTCAGGCCTACCTAGAGCAGGGCATGGACGAGCCGGCTGTGTTCGAGTTCTTCGTCCGCAAACTGCCCACCCACCGGAACTTCTTGGTGGCCGCCGGTCTTGAACAGGTGTTGGAGTGCCTCTCAACGCTGCACGTGACGCAGGAAGAACTTGCCTGGCTTGATCAATCGAGGCAGTGTAGCCGGAGGTTCCTTCATTACCTGGAAGCCCTGCGATTCACCGGGGATGTGGACGCCATGCCCGAAGGAACCCTGTTCTTCCCTCCTGAGCCCATCCTCAGAATCGTCGCATCGCTTCCACTGGCCCAGCTCGTCGAAAGCCGTGTCATAAACCTGCTGAACTTTCAGACCATGGTGGCCTCCAAGGCGGCACGTTCGGTGCTGGTGGCAGAAGGAAAGCCGCTCATCGATTTTGGGCTGCGCCGCGCGCATGGCGCCGAAGCCGGTCTCCTGGCCGCGCGAGCCAGCTACTTGGCCGGCTTCGCCGGAACGGCGACTGTGTTGGCCGGCATGGCGTATGGCATTCCTCTTTACGGCACGATGGCCCATTCGTTCGTCCAGGCTCACGAGGATGAAGTCGTCGCCTTCGAGCATTTTGCCCAGGCACAACCGGAGAACGTCGTCCTCTTGATCGACACCTACGATACCGAAGCTGCCGCGCGCAAAGTCGTCTCGTTGGCTCCAATGCTCAAAGGTAAGGGGATTACGGTGAAGGGCGTTCGACTCGACAGCGGAGATCTCGCCGACCATGCCCCAAAAGTCCGACGGATCTTGGACGAAGGCGGTTTGGCTCATGCACAGATCCTCGCCAGCGGCAACCTCGATGAATACCGCTTGAGGGATCTCGTCCAACGCCATGCGCCGATCGACAGCTTCGCCGTCGGCACGGCCATGACCACCTCATCTGACGCCCCCTCACTGGACTGCGCCTACAAACTCCAAGAATATGCGGGCCGTCCCTGCCGCAAACGATCAGAAGGCAAGGCCACCTGGCCCGGCCACAAACAAGTCTACCGGTACTATACGGGCGACGGGCGTTTGGCCCACGACATCCTCACGACACACCACGACCAACCGCCCGGCGAACCGCTGCTTCGACCCATCATGAAGGAGGGCCGCCCTCTTGCCTCATCACCGGACTTGGCCGAAGTGCGACGCCACATGGCTGCACAGTTGGGGCAACTTCCTGAATCGCTCCGAGCCCTTGAGATAGCCCCGGCTTATGACGTTCGGATCTCTTCGAGGTTACACACACTTGCCCAACAGGTGGATCGATTAGCTGGGATTTAAAGGAAATGGGTGGCGTCAGCGCACAACCTACTCGCTTTCGAGCAGGCCCAGAGCTTCATGAGGCTCGTTGAGTAGCAACTGAAGGCTTCAGTTCACCGCTCCTAAGAAGGTGTAGGGCTTCGAGCCGGCTCTCGAAGTCAGTTTGACTCAGATACCCTTTTCGATACAAACCCCGGAGAAACTCTTCGACAGTGGATTTTCCTTTACCGTTGTTGCAATTGAGGCAAGCAGCCACAACATTGCGATAGCCATTATCTCCCGCAGGACGGGAGGTGACATGCTCAATAACATAATTCGAGGAGTTAAGGATTCGGAGGCAGTAAAAACACCGATTATTTTCTCGTTCGAGTATTAGCAGCCGATTCATAGGAAGCGTGAAGAAATCCATTTCATCTAGAGTGAGGACGGCGGCAATTTCTTCAGATGGAATCAATCCTTCGATCTCAGATGGGAGTAGAAGTTGGATTTTCGTGCCTTCTCTTTCTGTACCGAGAATCCGAAGACAACCCTTTGACTCAAGTGATCGCAATTTCTCATAACAGGTTCCTTCGGACATGGGTTTCCCCTTTTCTCCTATTCCAAATGCCATTTTCTTGCGTGAAGACTTAAACCCTATAGTTACCCCGGATCTTCCTTGCAGGCGGCCATGTCGGAGTACATACAGATAGATTGCTTGCTCATATGTGTCCAATCTTGGAGCGAGGTAATCCTGAAATTCTTCAAGAACTATTTTCGTATCCATTGGAAATAGCCTAGGCTTTTCTGCGTGTATCTATGGTCAAATACCGTCCATCGTCAAGCCCTATGTTTATAGGGAACTAACTTGTGAAGCGAGGACACCATGTTGCCCCAACATGAGCATGCCGTCCAGGTCACGAAAGAAACACTTGTTTTAGAAGGTATCCTCGGCTTGCCGCCCGTCTCGCGCGGGGTGATCATCTTTGCACACGGGAGCGGGAGCGGGCGGTTTAGCCCTCGCAACAACTTCGTCGCCCGACGACTGCAGCAAGACGGCCTCGCCACTGTGCTTCTTGATTTGTTGACCGGAGACGAAGCGGACGATCGGCGCAAGGTGTTTGATATCGACCTGCTGGCGGACAGGCTGCTGCTGGCGAAAGACTGGCTGGGCGCGAATTCACGGACGAAGAACCTGGGAATCGGTTATTTTGGAGCCAGCACCGGCGCCGGAGCAGCCTTGCAAGCCGCAGCGCGGGATCCGTCGAACATCAAGTCCGTGGTGTCACGAGGAGGACGGCCGGACCTGGCTGAGTCTTATCTGCCATCGGTCATCGCCCCGACCTTGTTGATCGTTGGAGGCCGCGATGAACCGGTCATTGAGATGAACCAGGCAGCGTATGATTTGTTGGCCTGTGAAAAGAAATTGGTCATCGTCCCCGGCGCGACGCACCTCTTCGAGGAGCCTGGAACCCTGGAACAGGTGGCGGAGCATGCAGGAAGATGGTTTGTACGGTACCTGATTTGAGGATCCGTCCGAGGCTACTGGTTCACGAGAGCAAGTTGTTCCTCACAACCTCCATGATTATCTCCGCTGCTTTCTTCGCTGAGATTTTCGTCGTATCAATGCGCACTTCCGGATTCAGTGGTGCCTCGTAGGGATCCTGTAATCCTGGAACAGTCGCCGATTCGCCTCGCTGCCCGCGCTGATAGGTTCCCTTATAGTCACGCTGCCTCGCCAGTTCCAACGGACATTCCACGGCCACCTCGATGAACCTCGGGATCAGACTCCTGGCGAAATCGCGATAGCCCCGCCTGTTGGCTGTCGCATCGAAGATCACCGTCACATCATGCGAGACCAGCTTCGCGCCCATGAACGCGAGTGCACGATAGAACAGATCCCGTTCTCCACCACTGTAGGTCGGATGAGGTGTCAAGATTCGCCGGACGGTATCAGATTCGAGCACTTCGACGGAACCGATTTCCTCCAGCCTCGGTTTCAGTGCAGCCGCAATGGTGCTCTTTCCGGACGCGGGCAGGCCGGTGAGCCAGATGGCAAAGCCTGGCATTCGATTCATACACATGACCCCGCGATCGACAATCAGCCGTCGGCACGCCCCCGCGTGTTAATTCCGGGGGCTGTTGGCCGAGCCTTCATCATCCCTGACAGTACTCATTCACCCGTTCCGGCTCAAAGCGCGGCACATCGAGAACATTTTCAATGAAGCGAAAGAGGCTTCGTCTGACGTCCATCGACAGATTGGGATACCAAAGCGGGCTGGCCACCACCAGGCCGCGAAAGGCAAAGAACGGCGCCGCTGTTTCAGTGACATCCTCGTCGCCGCTGGTTTCCATGTAGGTGTCCCAGAACAATCGGAACAGAACTTCGAACGGTCCCCGGAGCTTGCCCCGGCTGATCAGTGAGTTCAGCAGATAATTGATCGTCATCGCAGTGATGTCGTCGGCCGGTTCGCCCCATTCTCCCCGTGAGCGATCAAACACAGCAAAATCCGTCCCGGTGCGGAACAGCACATTGTACGGATGGAAATCCCCGTGAACCTGACAAAGGCGATTGGTGTTTTCGCGGAGGCGCCAGCGCCAACGATTGCACGCTTCCTCCACCGTTCGCAGAAGATCGCCCGTGATAAATCCATAGCGCGGAGGATAGCTGTCGGTCAGTCCCATGATGCATTCGCCGTGACCGATCAATTCACGCAGCCGGCGTTTATACAGATTTGCATCACGCCGTTTCTTTGCATGGATGTGGGCCAAGTAGCGCGCCAACGCGACCGCGCGTTGGCGATCCAACTTGCGCAACGTCCTGCCTTTCGCCAGCCGCGCAAGATCCCCATGATAGCTCACCCCGTCCGTCCATTCGTTCAACACAAAGAATTCACGAGCTTCGGCGATGGAAAAGAGTACCTGCCTGGCATCGAATGCACCCACATCCAGGGCCTTCACATGGCGCGGCAGGCGTCCATACGAATCATAGTCCCACAACATGGCTTGTCCGCGGTCAGCCATATGTTCGTGCCCAAACGGGCCGGGCTTCATGGTTTCAAGTACGGCGGACTGCACCTGACGTCCGATTTGGAACGTCAATTTGACCGGTGTACCATACCCATATCGCTTCTGTTCTCCCTCGGAGCTCTCTTTACCGATCACTCCGTAGGACAGCAAGCTGACCTTTGGGCCAAAGCGGGCCTGTAGGTAACGCTCCAAGGCTGACTTCCTCAACACCGGCATGGTGAGAGCCATCGCAATTCACGTTCCCGACATTGCTCTTTCAAATCCTTGAGAAGGCCGCTGAATGCAACCATGCTGTCGCGTTGAGCTCCACCCATGAGAATGTCACTGTGGAAAAATGCGCCATGTTGGAGTCGCTTAGAAAGCTCGAGGATCAGGAAATATCCGCGCCCACTGATTTGCCGGTACCGTCCAACCCATAATCAAGTCGGCATATCGTTTGCTGACTCCGTTGATGAAAGGGACGGAATTGTCTGGATGTGGAGGCGCTATGAAACTTGAGATCGAAAGCCGCAATGTCGCAATGACCCCCCGCTGGAAGACCGAGATTGAAGCCCGCATGGAGGACCTCCAACGAGGGCACGAGGATTTGATTCACGGCCGAGTCACGTTGACTAAGAATCGGCATCACAAGAAACTTGCAAACGTGGCAGAGGCACTGGTCGTGGTCACACTGCCCGGGCGTCATACCATGACGGCCCGAAAGGAAGACAAGACCTTCGAGGAGGCCATGCGCTCTGCGTTTCGTGCCGTGAGCATCGAACTCCGCAAGTATCGAGAAAAACGTGCGAAGACTGAGATTCGCCTGTCACCGATCCCGCCTCATCACGGTGTGATCTGCAAGCTCTTCCCCAAGGAGCAATACGGCTTCATCCTGAAAGAAGGAGGCGGCGAGGTCTATTTTCATGCGAATGCGCTGCAGGGGGTCGCCTTCGGCCAACTGGAGGATGGAATCGAGGTCCTCTTCGGCGAAGAGCAAGGAAAGAAGGGCCTACAGGCGACCGTCGTGACGCTCCCGCCTCCTTTGGCGACAAAAATGTTCTAGATGATGGAGAAATTCTACGTGCCTCCGTCGTGCTCGCTTCCATGATCGTTCGGAGACAACTCGACTTCGAAGATATGGGCGAGCTGGAGCCCCTCACCGAAATTATTGGCAGGACCTATGTTCACGCCGTTTCTGGGTTACCCCCATTGATTGGAAACTACTAGTACTGATATAGTTTCCTTAGTGTATGCGAAAGCAATCCTCCATGCCGCGCCTTAAGCCGCCGCTCGCTAGCACAGCGTTCCGTCAACGCATCATTTTGGAATCCCGCCGACATTTCTTGGCTCATGGGTTTCGGGGCGTCACCATGGATGATCTTGCCCAGGAGATGGCCATGAGCAAAAAGACGCTCTACGCCGGCTTTCCGAGCAAGACAGCTCTTGTGGAAGCCGTGATCCTTGAAAAGTTCAGGAACGTTGATGCCGATCTGAGCCGCATTACATCTACATCCTCCTCAGATTGCCTCGGAGCACTCCGTCGTCTGCTCGAATGCGTGCAGGGACACATGGAGGAGATCCGGCCGCCGTTCTTGCGTGACATCCGCCGCGAGACGCCGGACTTGTTTGCGGTGGTAGAAAGCCGGAGGCGGGACCTGATTCAGCGTCATTTCGGCAAAGTGTTCCTGGAAGGCCGTCGTGCGGGGCTCATCCGTCAGGACATTCCGCCCAAGCTGGCGATCGACATTCTGCTCGGGGCGGTACAGGCCGTGATGAACCCGACAAAGATAGAAGAGCTAGGCTCCACACCCAAGACCATCTTTACCACCATCATGCGGGTGGTCCTCGAAGGCTTGACCACCGAAAAGGCCAGACCGCTGCGAACAATCTGACTGGACAATGACTTGATGAAACGAACGCTGATCATACTTCTTGCGGCAGGAACGGTGATCACCGGGGGATATCTCTATGTGCACTCCTGGTCCGAACGCGAGGCAGACCATACCCTCAGGGTTGCAGGCAATATTGAAGCGCATGAGAGCGTGGTCAGCTTCAAGGTGCCGGGTCGTATCGTAGAGTTACCCGTTCAAGAAGGCCAATATGTCAACAAGGGAGACCTGCTGGCGCGCCTCGATGACGAAGATTACCGCCAGCAAGTGAGCGTGGACGAGGCGACCGTGCGGACACGAGAAGCTGAGCTGAAGTTGGCCTTGGCCGGAAGCCGGAAGCAGCAGATCCAAGCGGTGAAACAATCTGTGATCGACGCGCAATCGGATCTCGAACTCAAACGTGCAGAATTCCGCCGACGCCGAGCCCTGCTCGGTGAGCAAGCCGTGTCGCAAGAAGATGTTGACAGCGCGGAAACGCTGATGAAGCGGGCAGAGGCGACGTATCGACGCCTCAAGGAAAATCAGGACGAGATCGTCGAGGGCACGCGCAAGGAGGAAATTGCCGTGCGACGAGCCAATCTCCAGCTGGCCCAGGAACACCTGGAGATGGCCGGCGTGAACTTGTCTTATACCGTGCTCTCGGCGCCGATCTCCGGAGTGGTCCTCGTTCGGCAAGCAGAGCTCGGTGAAGTTGTTTCTCGTGGAACGCCGGTCGTCTCGATCGCCGATGTCGACCGCCTCTGGATGCGAGGCTATATCAACGAGACGGACCTGGGTCGAATTCAGTGGGATCAACCGGCCACCGTTCGCACGGACACCTATCCCGACAAGAAGTACCACGGCCGCATCTCGTTCATTGCATCCCAAGCTGAATTCACGCCGAAAAGCGTCGAGACCTACAAAGAACGGGTCACCCTCGTCTATCGAATCAAGATCAACCTGGACAACCAGAACCATGAGCTCAAGCCCGGAATGCCGGCTGAAGCAACCATCGACGCTCCACCGAAATAATGACGTATGCCTCCGACTGTCGCCGTCACAGATTTGACGAAACGCTTTCCGGGTATCACGGCTGTAGACCGTCTCACGTTCGAGGTGCAGGCCGGTGAGATCTTCGGGCTGGTCGGCCCCGACGGAGCCGGGAAGACCACGGCGTTACGGATGTTGGCCGGCGTCCTCACACCGGACGGCGGATCGGCCACTGTCGCCGGAGCCGACATTATCCATGATCCGGAAACAGCCAAAGCCCGCCTCAGTTATATGCCACAGCGTTTCGGGCTCTATGAGGATTTGACCGTCGAGGAAAATATTCGCTTCTACGCAGACGTCTTCGGCGTGTCTCGCCCGGAACGAGTCGAGCGTTCTCAACGATTGCTCGATGCCGCCGGCATGAGTCCTTTTACGGACCGCTTGGCAGGTAAGCTTTCAGGGGGCATGAAACAAAAGCTCGGACTCGTCTGTGCCCTTATCCACCGCCCACAGGTGATCCTGCTCGACGAACCGACCAACGGTGTCGACCCGGTTTCGCGTCGAGATTTCTGGCGTATCCTGTATTCGCTGCTTGCCGAAGGGATTTGCATTGTGATGTCGACCTCCTACCTCGACGAAGCCGAACGATGCCATCGCGTGGCGCTGCTGCACCAAGGGCACATGCTGTATTGCGAATCGCCTGCGGAATTGAAGACCCACCTGCGCGGGACCGTGCTGTCGGTCGTATCAGGTGACGCCCGCCGCATTCGGACCGCCCTTGTCGATGCAGACGGTGTCCTTCATATATGGCTTGTCGGCGACGGCGTCCGTCTTGTAGTGGATGACGCCACACGCCGAATTCCCGAGCTTCGAGCGGCACTTCGGGCTGCACATCTGTCGTTCGACCGTCTGGAAGTCGTGAAACCCACCATCGAAGACTTGTTCGTCGCCGTTACATCGACAAGCAGCGGAGAGACCTCATGACGGATCTCGATACGACCACGATAGTTGGCCACGACCTCGTCAAACGCTTCGGAACCTTCGTAGCGGTGGACCATATTAACCTGGAGGCACGGGCGGGAGAGGTGGTGGGCTTCCTGGGGCCAAACGGCGCCGGAAAATCCACGACGATCCGTATGCTGTGCGGGCTGCTTCGCCCCACCTCCGGACAGGCCTTGGTGGCTGGGTACGATGTGGCACGGGAGGCGGAACAGGTACGTCGCCACATCGGGTACATGTCGCAAAAGTTTTCGCTCTACAACGATCTGCGGGTCATCGAGAACATTCGCTTTTTCGGCAGCATGTACGATGTGCCGGCGGCGATGCTCAAGGAGCGGGAGGCGTGGGTACTGGAGATGGCCGGGTTGGTCGGACGGGAATCGACGGTGACCGGCACCCTACCCAGTGGATGGAAACAGCGGCTCGCCTTGGGCTGCGCCGTGCTCCATCGCCCACCGATTCTTTTTTTGGACGAACCGACGTCCGGGGTCGATCCGATCTCACGCCGTCAATTCTGGGAACTGATCCATTCCATGGCGGCCGACGGAGTGACCGTACTCGTCACTACGCATTACATGGACGAGGCTGAGTACTGCAACCGGCTCATTCTGATTTTTCACGGTAGGATCGTGGCTTCCGGATCGCCGAGCGAGTTGAAACAACAGACCATGACCGGCGAACTGCTGCTGATCGAATGCGATCCGCTGGGCCGGGCGCTCGATGCGCTCCAGCACGTTCCGGATATTCGGGACCTGGCTGTGTTCGGCAACGCCTTGCACGTTGTGGTTCAGCACGCCCAGACTGCGATCCCCCATCTTCGCGGTGTTTTGTCCGGACAAGGCGTCACTGTATCAAGGATCGAGCCGATTCATCCAAGCTTGGAAGATGTGTTCGTTTCATTGACCGCGCAATTGAGCGCGCACAGGACCTAATGCGCTGCCATCGACTCCTCGCTATCATGCGTAAAGAAACGCTCCAGATTCGGCGCGATCTTCCCAGTCTGCTGATCACGGTGGCCATGCCGCTGCTGCTGATGCTGGCGTTCGGCTATGGCGTACGTTTCGACGTCCAACACATTCCGGTCTATGTGTACGACCGAGAGGGAAGCCAGCAAAGTCAGGACTTTCTGAAGCATTTTCAAGCCTCGGAGTATTTCTCCGTCATCAAGGCCGTGGACAGTTATCCGGCGTTGATCGACGCGCTCGACGCCGGAGCCTGCCGGCTTGCCATCGTCATACCCACGGATTTCTCTGAGCGATTGAACACCGGCGGTTCCGTAGGCATCCAAGCCCTGGTCGATGCCACCGACAACAACACTGCCAATATCAGTCTCAGCTACAGCGAATCCATCGTTCAGGCGTATAACCAGCGACTCCGTTTGGACTGGGTTCAACGCCACGGGCAGGACGTCATGCCACCTCCTTTGAGGATCGACACGAGAACCTGGTTCAACGAAAACCTTGAAAGCACCGCCAATATCGTCCCTGGAGTCGTTGCTATCATCATGGCCGTGATCGGCTCTTTTCTCACCTCGTTGACCATCGCTCGGGAATGGGAGCGCGGCACCATGGAACAGCTGGTGTCGACACCGGTCACGCCTATCGAACTGATGGTCGGCAAGCTCGTGCCGTATTTTGCGATCGGGCTCATCGATACCATGCTCTGCGCCGGTCTGGCGATCTGGTGGTTCGAGGTGCCGTTTCGCGGGCAATGGGGCGTGTTTGTCCTGAGCTGCACTCTCTTTTTACTCGTCGTCCTCGCTCTGGGATACGCCGTGTCGGTCGTGGCCAAGTCTCAACTCGCTGCCAGTCAAGCGGCCTTGATTGCCACGTTCCTGCCGGCCTTTCTGTTGTCGGGGTTTCTCTACCCTATCGATCAAATGCCGAGCGTGATCCGGATCATCACGCATGTGATCCCTGCGCGCTATTTCATGTCGGTCATTCGCGATGTTTTTCTCAAAGGATCGCCGCTTGTGTATCTCCTGGACGATCTGCTCGCATTGGCCGTCTTTGCCACACTCTTGACACTCTTGGCCACGCGGGCGTTTCACAAAACGCTGGCCTAGGATGCACATGTTAGGACGCCTTCGTGGCATGTTGATCAAAGAGTTCATCCAAGTCTTTCGGGACAAACGCACCCGCACGCTTTTGTTCGCGCCTCCCATTATTCAGATGCTCATCTTCGGCTACGCCGCAACCTTGGAGGTCCACCACATTCCCACCGCGGTGTTGGATTACGATCATAGCCAAGTGAGCCGCGATCTCGTGTCCCGCTTTACCGCAAGTCCCTATTTCGATGTTCGGGCCTATCTGAACGATCGTCAGCAAATTCGAGATTGGATCGATCGCGGAGAGATCACAGTCGCCCTCCAGATCAACGCGGGCTTCGCTCAAGATCTCGGGAAAGGGCAGACGGCGCGACTCCAAGTGATCGTGGACAGCAGTAATTCGAATACGGCTCTGATCGCAGTCGGCTATATCAACCAAATCGCGGCCCGATTCGCTCAAGAGTTTCAACATGCACATCTTCTCCGCACATCGCTCTTTGCTCCATCGCAAATTCCTTCGATCGTCCTCGAGCGGCGTCCGTTGTACAACGTGAATTTCGACAGCCAGTGGTTTTTCGTACCCGGTGTGATCGGCAATTTGGTTTTGGTCATGGTCGTGAGTCTCACAGCGTTTGCCGTGGTCCGCGAGCGGGAAATCGGCACGCTCGAACAGATTATGGTCACACCCATCGGCCGCATGGAGTTCATCCTCGGCAAGACCGTCCCCTTCTTTCTGATCGGACTGCTCGACACCACTCTGGTCTCGCTGGTGGGTACCCTCTGGTTCGACGTGCCATTCCGTGGAAGCATCGGCGTTCTCGCGATCGGCGCCGTATTGTTCATCCTATGCATGTTGGGGATCGGACTCTTCATCTCCACTATTTCTAGGACCCAGCAACAGGCGATGGTATCGGGGTTTTTCTTCAACATGCCGGCCATTATGTTCTCCGGCTTCGGCACACCCATCAGCAGTATGCCGGACTGGATGCAAACGCTCACCTATCTGAATCCGTTGCGCTATTTTCTGGAAGTGCTGCGGGGCATCTATCTAAAAGGCGTGGGCTTGGACGTGCTCTGGCCGCAGATGGTCGCCATGAGCCTCTTAAGCGTGGTCATGTTGGCGATTAGCGTGACCCGTTTCCAGAAGTCCTTGGATTGACAGCGGGGGGGGACAATTCGATCCCCCGCCTCCCGGTTCTACGCGGCAATTGTCCTAGGCGGACACTTCGGTCAACGCAATACCCAAGGCATCGGCAATGCCCTTGCCATACGCCGGATCGGCCTTGAGGCAGTGGCAGATATGGCGTATCTGGATGTCTCGAGGCGCCGCCCCGATGGAACGAGCCGTGTTTTCAAACAGCAGTTGCTGCTGGGCGGTCGTCATTAACCGGAACAGCGCGCCGGGCTGCGAGAAGTAGTCTGTGTCTTCTCGGTGGTTCCAATGGTCTGCGCTGCCCTCCAAGCCGAGCGCCGGCTCGCGGAAATCCGGTTGCTCTTTCCATTCACCGGAGCTGTTCGGCTCATAACCGAGGGTGCCCCCATGATTACCGTCTACACGCATCGCGCCGTCTCGGTGGTAGCTGTGAGCTGGACACCGTGGAGCGTTCACTGGGATCAAATGGTGATTCACACCGAGTCGATAGCGCTGCGCGTCGCCATAGCTGAAGAGACGGCCCTGCAACATCTTGTCGGGTGAGAAGCCGATGCCCGGCACGACATTCGCCGGATTGAACGCGGACTGTTCGACCTCGGCGAAGAAGTTTTCGGGGTTGCGGTTGAGCTCCATCACGCCGACCTCAATGAGAGGATAATCCTTGTGTGGCCACACTTTTGTCAGATCGAAGGGATGATAGGGCACCTTTGAAGCGCCGGCTTCGGGCATGATCTGCACCATGAGCATCCACTTGGGATAGTCGCCTTTCTCAATGCTCTCGTAGAGGTCACGTTGGTGGCTTTCGCGGTCCTTGCCGATCAACGCCGCGGCTTCAGCATCGGTCAGGTTTTTGATGCCCTGCTGGCACTTGAAGTGGAACTTGACCCAGTGGCGCTCGTTCTTCGCGTTGATCAAGCTGAAGGTGTGGCTCCCGAAGCCGTGCATGTGACGGTAGGTCGCCGGAATGCCCCGTTCGCTCATGACGATCGTAATCTGGTGCAGGGCTTCGGGTAGCGAGGTCCAGAAGTCCCAGTTGTTCTTCGCGCTACGGAGGTTGGTGCGCGGATCTCGCTTGACCGCGTGATTGAGGTCGGGAAATTTGAGAGGATCGCGCAGGAAAAACACCGGCGTGTTATTGCCGACCAAATCCCAGTTGCCTTCCTCGGTGTAGAATTTTAGGGCAAAGCCTCGGATATCGCGCTCGGCGTCGGCAGCTCCGCGCTCACCCGCGACCGTGGTGAAGCGGGCGAACAGCTCAGTCTTCTTTCCGACCTGACTAAAGATCTTCGCACGTGTGTACTGGGTGATGTCCTGTGTCACTGTAAACGTGCCATAGGCGCCGGAGCCCTTTGCATGCATGCGGCGCTCGGGGATCACTTCACGATCGAAATGCGCGAGTTTTTCCAGGAACCACACATCCTGCAATAGTTGTGGGCCGCGTGGCCCGGCGGTCATCACATTCTGGTTGTCGGTGACCGGGCACCCGGCGGCAGTGGTCAGTTTCTTCTCATCGTTCATAGCATCTCCTCTTTTTTTAGATGTAGATCAGTCCGCATGAGGCTCCTTCTTTTCTCCGCTTTTCGGGAACGCTCCGCCTCGCTTTCGAACCGACCGAGGAGGGACAGAGTCCGTCCTCGGTCAGGCGTCTCGACGAAGCATCAATGGCTCATCGGTTGGGTGTAGGGGTAGGCAGTGCCTTGAGATCCGATCCTCTCGATCACGTCCACCCTCGTCCACTCCACTCCGGCCTTGACGCTGTCTTCCTGCGCGACCGTCGCATGAAGTGCATCGATGACATCCACCCGATACGCATCGGAGGCGAAACTGTCGGACACGTTCATGACACCGGTTGCGATCATCATCGACATGAATCCCATTGTCAACATGCTCTTGACTCTCATGATATCCTCCTTGTGGTTGCTTATCTGTCGCGGATCATTTCGCTTGCTTGAGTGCAAGATAACTCCCGCAAAGGAATCAGTCCAATTGATAGTTAATACACCATCGATAAGTATTACCTATTGATTGCGCGGGACTACAATCACCGGCAAGATCCCGGCGGTTTCTGAATGGTGCGACGGGGAAAGAGAAACAGAGTGGGCGCATCGTCACGGAGCCATTGCCAGGAGTTCGAGCGAATGTTGGAGGTCGCGCTTGACAGCAGATGCCTCTACAATGCATATTCATGCATATGCGTACCACGCTCAATATCGACGACCAACTCCTCAGGCGCGCGGTACAACTCACCGGCGTTCAGGAAAAAACGCAACTCGTACGCATGGGGCTCGAAGCCCTCATTTCTCGCGAAGCCGCTAAGCGGCTTGCTCGACTGGGCGGCACTGAACCCCATCTGAAAGACATCCGCCGACGCCGGCCTGCTTAGCCATGGCCATCCTGGTCGACACCTCCGTGTGGATCGACCACTTTCGTACCAATTCATCCGCTCTTCGACGGCTGCTGGACAACGACTTGGTTGTATGTCACCCGCTCGTCATTGGGGAAATCGCCTGCGGCAACATGAAACATCGATCTGAGGTTCTTGAGTCTCTGGCCGTGCTGCCGATCACTCCCACTATTGATCATCAAGAACTCCTGACGTTTATCGAGACCCATCGACTTTTTGGACAGGGCTTAGGCTGGATCGACATCCACCTCCTCGCCTCGACCATGCTCCAGCAAGTGACACTCTGGACCCTCGATCAGTCTTTACGACAGGCTGCCAAAAAGCTGCACTGCAATTATGAGTAGCTAGATTAGCCGGTTGTCCTCTGCCTAGCCGCCGAGCACCACTTTGCGGCTAGGGTGATTCCCCGCATGGAACCATCTTCCACCCAACTAGAATCAGTAAGAACATTGGGAGGAGTCGCATTATGGGCATCACGCTGTTACACATTGCGATCGTGGCTACGGTGGCGTTCTCTGGCGGGGCACTCGGGTGCAGCCAGACGGCGTCCGAGCGGCGCGCAGCGTCACCGACATTGGGAGAACGCATCAAACAGGATTCGGTCACCGGCAGGGTCCATGACATCGGGGCGAAGTATGTGTCCATCAAGGAGAACGGCGGCGAAACCACACGCGTCCGCGTAGACGATCAAACCAAGATGGATCGTGTGGCGATTGGAGACCAGGTTAAAGCCTATGTTTCCGAGGATGGATATGCTTCGACGATTCAGCGAGTCTCCGAGTAGGCTCTGTGAAGCTCAATATAATGCCGGCGGTAATCTGTTCGCGACTCAGGGAATTTAACCCATCGTCTCTGTGGTCACACCCCGTCTGGATAGGTTCGGAGCACAACCTCGCGTTTCTTTATGGATTTCAAAGGCTGTGGGAGCCTGAAGTAGCGATTGCCCCAACAACAGAACAACGTCCGAGAGGATCATCATGAAGATGCTTCTCATCGTCTGTGGAAAGAAATTGGAGGAAGAGATCGTCACCCTGTTTAAGGAACTGGGGCTTAAGGGTTTCACAATGATCTCAGGCGTGGGAGGGAGCGGCGTGACCGGCACCGTGCTTAGCTCCGACACCAATCACGGTACCAATACGCTATTCATGCTCGCGCTCGGCTATGAATCCTCGTTTCTGCCCAAGATTCTAGCCGCTCTCAAAGAGATTCGCGCCGGACATGTTCAAGGACATCATGACCGTGAAATCCCGTTGAAAGTCTTTCTTCAACCCTGCGAAATCATCATCTAAAGTTCCCCCTCCGCGCTTTGCTCGATCATGACGTTCATAGCTCCAACTCTTCCATAACGTCCGGCAAATTACCGTTCTTCGATCCACCCGAGACTGTGATCGACACTCTTACATAGGCATGACGTGTGGATGGAAAGGGAACTCCACTTCATGAGGCGGCTACGCGTTTCCCATCCACGAGCGGAGTCGAGTGGAAAACACCTTATGTAGTGGGAGGCGAATCGTTCCAGACTCTAGTTTGTCTTTATCGTATACGGCGCCTGGCCGATGATGTGGACCCTTGGCCCGCGCGGAAGAGAGGTCACGCGATCGTCAGGTATCTCGTTGCCAAAACCCACTCGAACAGTCGCTTCGCGTCGTTCAGCTCAGGATCCTTGGGAATGCCGTAATGCGATTTTTGCATCGGTTCGTCATAGAGGCCGATACAGCCGTGGGAGGCGGGATAGCCCGGCAGGTCTCGACCGTGAATCCAGTACGAGACGCCTTCGCGATTGATAAAAAACCGGAGGGCGTAGTTCATGGGATAGGGTCTGTCCGTGCCCTCGATCGTATAGAGGCAGGATTGATGCGAACGATGAGCCGCAGTCAGGCGAAACTCTCCAACCGGCGTTGGATTTCGCGCTTCCCCCGAGGCAATCGGTACGGTAAAACGAAGCGCACCATATTCATAGGCGCCGAGAAACTGCTCTGACAGATCGATCAGTATGAACTGTTCCTCCTGCTCCGCAGGCGGATAGATGGATGGCATCGGCTGAAACTCCACCAGGTCCTTCATGTTCTTCGGGACTTTGATGGACACCCCCGCATGCACATGGCGCCGGTCGATCCGATTAAAGCGGGCCACGCTGATCCACAGTTCGCCGAACAGCTTTTCCAGCGCTTCGCCGGTGCGGAGTTTCCGACATTCCCACTGCACAGTCCTATCACTGGGATAATCGATACCGCAGAGGCCAGGCGGATTTGTCATCGCCTCCGAGCGGGAAATAGTGGGAACGAGAACGAGAATGACAAGCAGGATATCTCTCACCAACCACGGCACCGCAGTGGACATAACGGAAGCGCGTGCGACGAATAACAAGGGCTCCCACGGACTGTTCAAAACGTTCCTCCGGCAAGGCCGCAGCGTATTCCCCGGGTAGATGGAGTCTCTGGACGACGCGGGAGCGCCGGTGGCGGACTTTTTCAACAATCGGTTACGACCAATACTGTGACGCCTTCATATAGCCGAACAACAAATCTCGTCGGGCAAGAATCCCCACCAGCTTGTTATTCCGCACGACCGGCACGCGGGTCAAATAGCGATCCTGGAACAAATCAGCCACTTGGACGAGTGTTTGATCTTCGGTGACGGTCACGGGCCGAGCCGACATGATTTCAGTGACCAGAATTTTCCGAAGGTCACGCCCATCGATCACGGTCTGCAGCAGATCGTATTCAGTCACGATCCCAACCAATGTGCCGTCCTCCTCCACGACCGGAAGACTTCCGAAATTGCGATGCGTCATCAGGTGAGCGACGGTCGAAGCGTCGGTGCGCGTCGTGCATTGGGTGACGGCATCCTGCATCAATTGTTCGACGGTCAAGGTCCTTGGATCGCAGCCTTTCATGAAGAATTCGGTTTGTCTCATAGGTTCCTCACTGGTTTCATTTGACGCCGGTCGCGAGATAGGCTCGCAAGATATCGCGTCGTGCGATAATGCCGATCAATTTATCTTTGGCGTCGACCACGGGGACGCGGACCAAATCACTTGCGCGCAGCACGTGTACCAACGTTCCGAGCGTCGTTTCAGGCCTGACAGAATAGGGGTTGGCAGTCATGACATCCCTTGCCGCGACGGCACCGAGCTGATAACCGTCGTCGACGGCGGCCAGCAAGTCATGTTCGCTGACGATGCCGGCCAGTTTGCGCCCATTCTCCACGACAGGCACAGCCCCGAACCCTTCAATCATGAGTGAAGCAATCACGTCACCCTTTGTCCTCATGTGGACAAATTGTACTTCGTTCTCCATCACTTGGCTGACGATCATGGAATCGAAGTCTTTGACCTTGGCCACCCTGGCCGTTTTCCTTTTTCTCATTGACCCCTCCTTCTCAGCAGTCGCTCACGCTTTTTACCGAGCGTTAGTCGTCGACGACCTGAACAACAGAACTCCGATCCTCTTTCCAACGGAAATCGACGACTTTCTGTTTACCGAACTCAACCTTGATCCCTTTGAGCTGTTGCACCTGACCTGCTTGGTGCCCCTATCGATCCGCCAGCTCACCAGGCTCTGAACGTACCTTGAATCCGAATCCATTTAGAGTGACGCCATTCACCACAGCCAAGAACCTACTCTGCCGCAAAACGCTACAACGTCTCGCAGCCTGACCGCACCGACTTCATTCATAACTCCTCGGAAGATGAACGACTCTTCTTCCGCCTCTCCGTATTCCATAGGCACATCCAATGCAGAACTAATACCCGAAACGATGTTCTCCATGATGGCCACCATCGAGAAAAGGAACCCGCATGCGGATCTTATGTGCGGTCGATGGGTCTGAGCACTCACAGTGGGGCATCCAAGCGCTCGAGGCCTTTGTCAGCCGTGCGCCTGAACAGGTCACGTTGCTTCATGTCGTCGACAAACCCGCACTTCACGCGCTCACCGGCCGGAATGCTCTCGGTGAGCGCCGTGCACTGGCCGCCATGGAAAAGGCCGGTGGCATGCTTCTTCGGCAAGCAGAACAATCAGCCCGGTTGGCCCTTGGCCAGGCCAAAACGGCTTCCCGCACCGAACTCCAGACCCTCTTGGCCCATGGCCCTCTCGCAACCACGATCGCCAGACAAGCGCGACGCTTGAAGGCGGGTCTGATCATCATGGGATCGCGCGGCCTGAGCGACATTCAAGGGTTCTTGCTGGGGAGCGTCTCCCGGCAAGTGGCATCGGCTGCTGCTTGTTCGGTTCTCGTCGTGAAACAGCCTATGTCCACACTGCTCCGTGTCGCCCTCGCGGTCGATGACTCCAAACCGTCGCGGGCAGCGGCCAAGTTTCTTCGATCCCGCATTCTTCCCGAATCCGCCATCGTCACGATCCTGACCTCAGTTGAAAGTCCCGTCACGGACTTCGCAGCAGAGTACTTATCCGAGTCGCAATTGGCCGAGTTGACCAAACCGGTCATGGACCGGGCAATCGCTTTCGTCAACAGCATGCGGGACGACTTCATCAAAGACGGCTTTCTGGTGGAGACGCAGGTCCGGATGAACCACGTCATCGAGACCATCGTCACACACGTCGAAGCCAAGCGCGATGAGATACTGGTGATCGGGGCTCGCAATCTGACCAGGAGTGAACGGCTGTATCTCGGTAGCGTCTCCGAGAGCCTGCTTAGACATGCCCCCTGTTCGGTCCTCATCGTACGAGGCGTCGGTGCGTGACTTCACCTATCACAGGATTCACCGGCTTCCGATCGACGATGTGCTGAAGCAGATGGAGGTCGCCAGAGGCGGCCTATCCTCCGCTGAAGCTCAACGGCGGCTCGCTGAATACGGACCGAATATTCTCATCGCGCCGGATCGCCACTCGCTCATTCGAGGGCTCCTCCGCCATTTCACACACTTTCTGGCGATCCTCCTGTGGATTGCCGCCGGTCTGTCCTTTGCGGCGGAATTCATGAAGCCTGGCGAAGGCATGGCGACGTTGGGATGGGCCATTCTCGGTGTCATCATCATCAACGCGGGCTTCGCCTTTTTCCAGGAATACAAGGCCGAACGAGCCGTGCAGGCCCTCCACCGGTTGTTGCCGGACAAGGCTTGGGTGATGCGCGGCGGACAGTCCGTCGAGATCACGCGGCACAGCATTGTGCCCGGCGACGTGTTGATTCTCGAAGAAGGTGAGCGAGTGCCGGCGGATGCGCGTCTGATCGAAGTCACAGGCATGCGGGTGGACAACGCCGCGCTGACGGGCGAGTCGAAACCCAAACGCCGGATCGCAGAAGCCACGCCGGATGGGCAGTGGCTCGATCTGCCGAACCTCGTCTTCGCCGGGACCACGATCCTCTCAGGACATGGACAGGCCGTGGTATTTGCCACGAGCATGCGTTCGGAGTTCGGCAAAATCGCCGCCCTCACCACCATGGTCGAAACCGGACTCAGCCCCCTTCAGAAAGAGATCATTACGGTCACCCGCATCGTCGGCTTCATTTCATTAGCCATGGGAGCCACCTTCTTCGTGATCGGTGTCTCAACGGGACTCGGTTACTGGATCAGTGCGATCTTCGGCATCGGTATCATCGTGGCCAATGTGCCCGAAGGACTTCTCCCAACCGTCACCCTCGCCCTCGCCATGAGCAGCCTGCGAATGGCGAAGCGCAACGCCCTGATCAAGCACTTGCCTTCCGTTGAAACGCTCGGCTGCACCTCCGTGATTTGCACGGACAAGACCGGCACCTTGACGGAGAATCGCATGAAGGTCGATCGATTCTACGCTGACGGACTCGTGATCGAATCGCGAGAGGGCTGTTTCTTCACCAGGGGGCGTTTGGTCAGTACCGCCGACGCGGAGCGATGGCGACCCTTCTTCGATGCGCTTCTCCATTGCCATAACGCGAAACGCGTCCGCGCCTCGGACGGACGCTTTGTGGTCACCGGCGATCCCACGGAAACGGCCTTGTTGGAATTCGCCATCGAGCATGGGCTGGGTCACCAACCTCCTCTACGGCGCATGGGAGAACTCGCATTCGACGCCGATCGGAAACGGATGAGCACGCTCCATTGGGCGGAAGGACGGCTCATTGCATTTACCAAGGGCGCTCCGGAATCGGTCTTACCTCTCTGCGCCAGCATCCAAGTGCATGGCAATGCCGTCATGATGACCGGCGACGAGCGCACGCGCATCTTGAGCCAGAGCCGGTCCTTTGCCGAGCAAGCCTACCGCGTGCTCGCCATCGCCATGCGCGAGGTCGCCCATCAGCCTGAGCATATTGAAGTGGAGACGGTTGAAGCGGACCTGACGTTCCTCGGGCTAGTGGCCATGATGGACCCGCCACGCCGAGAAGTGCCTGAAGCAATCGCGCAATGCCGCAGAGCCGGCGTTCGTGTCGTCATGGTGACCGGCGACCATCCACTCACGGCATTGGCCGTTGCCCGCAAGATCGGCCTCGTGCCGGAACAGGCTGCGGCGGCACCGAGTGGTTTTGTCCCAGTCATCGAAGGATCACAGCTCGACAACACGAACGACGAGCAACTCCGTCAGTTGCTGACACCCTCGCGTCCCGACGAGCCGGACCCGGTCTTTGCTCGGATGGCCCCACGGCATAAGATGAGGGTCGTGTCCGCGCTTAAGGAGATGGGTCAAGTGGTCGCGGTCACCGGCGACGGAGTCAACGACGCACCGGCGCTCAAGAAAGCCGACATCGGCATCGCCATGGGCATCACCGGCACGGATGTCGCCAAAGAAACTGCCGACATGATCCTGCTCGATGACAACTTTGCAACGATCGTGAGCGCGATCGAAGAAGGCCGCACCGTCTATGACAACATTCGTAAATTCTCTTCCTACATACTCGCGAGCAACGTCCCGGAAATGATGCCATTTCTTGGCTATGGGTTCGTCGGCATACCGCTGGCACTGACGATTCCTCAAGTCCTGGCAGTCGACCTCGGAACCGACATGATCCCCGCCCTTGGGCTCGGGACTGAGCGGCCCCATTCCGATGTCATGGACCTTCCGCCACGCTCACGCAGCGAACGACTGTTGAGTCTCAGGCTCCTACTGAGGGCCTATCTCTTCCTCGGCCTCATCGAGGCCGCCATCGCGATGGGAGGGTTCTTCCTCTACCTCTTCAGTCAGGGCCGGACTTGGGGCGAACACCTGGAGTGGTCCTCACCCTTATATAAACAAGCGACAACCGTCACCTTTGCCGGAATTGTCCTGGCGCAGGTCGCCAATGTCTTGGCGTGCCGATCGGATCATCTCTCGGTGGCCCGGCTCGGATGGTTCAGCAATCCCCTCATTCTGTGGGGCATCCTCGCGGAACTCACCATCCTCATCGTCATTACCTATACACCGATTGGCAACGCTATCTTCGGAACCAGCCCCTTGCCTGTCTGGATCTTCGGACCACTCGCAGTCGGGGCTCTCGTACTCTTGCTCGCTGAAGAGGGTCGAAAGATCATTGTGAACCGACACCATCGCGAATGAGAACCGGAATGACTCAGGCACGAGCCCATCATGACCGCGATCGGGGGAATGCTCGGGGTAGGAATGGGAATCGGGATCGCCCGCCTGCTCACGGTCATAATCGGCTGGCCGTCCATCATCAACATAGAAGCCGTGGTAGTCTCGTTTCTGTTCTCGCTAGTTGTCTGGCTGTTCTTCGGCCTCTATCCGGCCAACAAAGCCTCGAGAATGAACCCGATCGAAGCGCTGCACTATGAATAGTCGTGAAACGCCCTTCTGGAGTATACCGGCGGATGAACTCCTCGCCCGACTTCAATCGAGACTGGAGGGCTTTCGTACCGAGGAGGCACAAGAACGCCAAGCACTGTACGCCTCTGGCCGACTCAAGCCACACCAAGACATCCGTCCCTTGTTTGCACTGCTCTCTCAATTTCGCAGTCCAATTATCCTGATCCTCCTATTTGCAGCCACCGTGTCGCTAGTGTTGGTGGATCGCACCGATGCGCTCATCATCCTCACCATTATTCTGATCAGCGCACTGCTTGGGTTTTGGCAGGAGCACGGCGCCGCAAAAGCAGTCGCCGCATTGCTCTCACTCGTTCAGGTCAAGACCGAGGTCTGGCGGGATGGGCAACTCAGCGAAGTGCCGATTGAAGAGATCGTCCCTGGCGATGTCATCAACCTCTCAGCCGGATCCAGCATTCCCGGAGACGGGCTGGTAATTGAATCGAAGGACCTCTTCGTCGATGAAGCCCTGTTGACCGGCGAGACCTATCCCGCCGAGAAATCTGTATCGGTCGTTGATGCCGCAGCCCCTCTCAGCCGACGGACAAATAGCCTGTTCATGAGCACACACGTGGTCAGCGGACATGCGAAGGCCATCGTCGTGCGCGCGGGCAAGGATACGGAATTCGGTCGCATTACTGCTCACGTGATGCTTCGCCCCCCGGAGACCGAGTTTGAACGAGGGTTGAGGCGATTCGGCTATCTGTTGATGGAAGTAACCTTGTTGCTCGTGTTCGCCATTTTCGCCATCAACGTATATCTCCACCGGCCGGCGCTAGACTCGTTTCTGTTTTCCATGGCTCTCGCGGTAGGCCTCACCCCGCAACTCCTGCCGGCCATCATCAGCGTGAATCTTTCTCATGGAGCGAAACGCATGGCCCAGCGAAAGGTGATCGTCAAACGCCTCGCGTCCATCGAAAACTTCGGGAGCATGAACGTGCTCTGCTCGGACAAGACCGGCACGCTCACCGAAGGCACGATGCGACTACATGCGGCGCTCGATGTGGGAGGTCTCTCCAGCGAGCGCGTCCTCTTTCATGCCTCTCTCAACGCATCCTATGAAACCGGGTTCATCAATCCGCACGATGAGGCACTTCGGACACAGTGCGTTGCTGATCTATCGGGATACCGAAAGCTGGACGAGGTACCGTACGACTTTCTCCGTAAACGACTGTCCGTTTTCGTGGCCACACCCACGACCCATCTCCTGATTACCAAAGGTGCGGTGGAGCCGACGCTGACCGTCTGCACCAGTGCAGAATTGCCGGACAGAACGACGGTTTCCATGGACGGATGTCGCGAGAAGATCCGACAGCAGTTTCAGGACCTGAACCGACAAGGTCTCCGAACACTGGGCCTGGCGTATCGAGACATGGGCGAGAGGCCTCGTATCGACAAGACGCATGAAGCGGACATGACGTTCCTTGGGCTCTTGGTCTTCACTGATCCGGTCAGACCTGACATGGCAGAAACGATCACATCCTTACGACATCTGGGCGTCGCACTGAAAGTCATCACGGGTGATCACCGACTTGTCGCGTCTCACGTCAGCCAACAGGTTGGGATGGACCATCAGCGGCTCTTGACCGGACAGGACCTTCATCAGATGACGGACCAAGCCCTGCTCCAACGGGTCAACGAGATCGATGTATTTGCAGAAGTGGAACCGAATCAGAAAGATCGGATCATTCTTGCGCTAAAACGGGCGGGCAACGTGGTGGGCTATATCGGCGACGGCATCAACGACGCGCCGGCCTTGCATGCGGCGGATGTCGGCATCTCTGTCGAAAGCGCCGTCGATGTGGCGAAGGATGCCGCGGACATTGTCTTGTTGGAAAAACACCTGGCCGTGTTGGTGCAAGGCGTCCGTGAAGGACGGACGACCTTCGCCAATACGCTCAAGTATGTCTTCATGGCGACTAGCGCCAACTTCGGCAATATGTTCAGTATGGCCGGCGCCTCACTGTTTCTGCCATTTCTCCCCCTGCTGCCGAAACAGATCCTCTTGACCAATTTACTGACTGACATTCCTGAGATGACTATCGCCACCGACAGCGTCGACCATGAACTGATCGATCAGCCGAAACGCTGGGACATCAGCTTCATTCGAAAATTCATGCTGACGTTCGGGTTTGTCAGCTCAGTTTTCGACTATCTGACATTTGGAGCGCTGCTGTTCGTTCTGCACGCTTCCCAGGACCAATTCAGGACCGGATGGTTCGTGGAGTCGGTCATCTCTGCAGCGGCCATTGTGCTGGTCATTCGCACGAGACGACCCTTTCTCACCAGCAGGCCGGGGAAGTATCTCGTGCTTGTCACTCTCGCGGTCGTCGGCACAACGTTGCTCCTTCCCTATGCGCCGATCGCCGCACCACTCGGACTGACGCCGATGCCGCTGTCCTTTCTTCTACTCTTGGGAGCGATCCTCGTCAGCTATATCCTGACCGCTGAGTTGGTGAAGCGGCGCTTCTATTCTGGGACTGAGATTCGTTCTGAGGCGAGACACGTACAGGACAACGTCTCATCTACATCGTGAGGACGACCTCCACCTCACCGACTCGGCGGGCAACCCTCAACGCCACTTCGTTTTCATGACGATCGAGCACAAGGTCGAGACGCGCCGCTCCGACCGAGAGGTTCCGAATCTCGACTCGCTCAAGGAACGGCGGAAGCGCGGGACGGACGAAACTCACGAGGCGTCGAGGTGCATCGATCCATAAACCCAGACATGCTTGGAGCAGTAGGAAGCCGGCACCGGCCGCCCAGGCCTGTGGGGCGCAGGCCGTCGGATAGAGTGTCGGACTTTCTCCGGGGCGTCGGGAGAATCCGCAAAACAGTTCCGGCAGCCGATAGAGCTCAAGAAACAGGCTGCTGTCGAAGAGCCCGGCCAAGACTTGCATGGCCCCTTGCTTATAGCCGTAGTTCGCCATACCGGCTGCCACGATGGCGTTGTCGTGAGGCCACACCGATCCGTTATGGTAGGACATGGGGTTATATCGAGCCTCCGAAGTCGCAATCGTTCGGATGCCCCATCCACTGAAAAAGTCTTCGCTCAAAAGCGTGCGCGCGGTCCGCAGCCCTCGTTCCTGTCCGGCTATGCCTCCATACAGACAATGACCCGCGTTCGAGGAGCGCACACGACAGGGACGCCCTTTTCCGTCCAAGGCAAGCGCGTAGGAGTCGATCTCCTCACACCAGAACGCTCGCTCGAACCGTTCTCGAAGCGATTCGGCTTCCTTCAGCAAACGATCGGCTTGATCGATATCACCCAGGAGCCAGGCCAAATCCGCCGCCGTTCGCTTGGCCTGATACACATAGGCCTGAACCTCGCACAACGCGATCGGCCCGTCCGCGGGCGTTCCGTCCGCGTGAAAGATGGCGTCATGGGAGTCTTTCCATCCTTGGTGCACCAGTCCATCGGCGGACCGCCGCGCATAGGTGGTAAAGCCCATACCGGTCGAGTCGCCGTGGCGATCGATCCACTGGAGCGCCCGCTGAATATGCGGCCAGAGCTTCGTGAGAAACCCGCGATCGCCGCTTCGCTCGTAGTACGCGCCCGCCAGAACAATGAACAACGGCGTGGCATCGACGCTGCCATAGTATCGCCCGAAGGGAATTTCTCCCAGCGCCGCCATCTCTCCTTGACGCGTCTCATGCAATATTTTTCCGACCTCGGCATCCTGTTCCGGCCGAACCTCCGTGGCCTGTGTCGACGCCAGAAACCCCAGCACCCCTCGTGCGACGGCCGGATTCACCCAGAGCATCTGCAACGCCGTGATAATACCGTCCCGGCCGAACGGGACGCTGAACCAGGGCACTCCGGCATAGGGATAGAGCCCCTGTGGCGTCTTCGAGATCAACATGTGAAGATCGGCAAACGACCGGTTCAACCAGTGATTGAATTGCTCGTTCGCCGTATAAACATGGGCGTCGCAGGCCTTCGCGTCCTGCAACGCATGCTCGGTCTCATTACATGCTCGGTTGTAGGAAAGGGAGACCCGGCTCCGGCGTTGCTTGATTTCGCAGGAAATGGCGATGTCCCATGTCATGCCGGCGTGCGGAGGAATCCGCGACTCAATACTGAATCCATCGGATGTCACCCGTTTCGGCGCGGGAGAACACCGGATATGGGTTCGACGGATGACCGCATCGAGTCCTTTGTACCCAAATACCAGTCCGGTCTTCGATCGAACGGTGTTGAGCTTCTCTCCGCGACGGAGCCGCTGCCGGCCTCTCGCCTCGAAGAGATCGGCGAAATCCGTATCCATGGTGATCGTGAGTAAGAGGGGAATTCTTGTGACCCCGTAGTTATGAACATGGATGCGCTCATGACAGATCCCTTGCCAGAGAAACCGGGTGCGGCACAGATGAAGCGTGCCGCGCGGCAGAGGCTTCTGTCCCTCTATCATCAGATCCGGATTGGTGAGATCGACCCGGAAGAGTGCATTGTCCTCCTTCACGGTCGCGCTGAGCAGCATCGGGCGCTGCGTCCCCATCGAGAGCTCGAATCGGGATAGGAAGCGTGTCCCCTCATGATAGAGTCCCTGCGGACCAGGGAGCACTTGGTGAATATCGCCGTAGCGATCAAACACCGCGAAGGTCTCGCCCTGCTTCAAGACTTCCGTGCGGCCCTCCGCAAACGAGGATGAAGCGAGGATGTAATATTGGTCGTTCCATCGGATGACGTCGTTCATGAATGGTTCCCTTTACTATCCGGCGCTCGCTCGACTCATTCGCGTGGCAACCAGTGCCGTCACCATCAGAACAAGGCCGATCCCGAGCACACCGGTTTCAGGGCCTTGTTGTTCCATGATCCATCCGAACGCGGAGATCCCGCCGATAGCGGCGGTCATGGCGCCGGTCCCATAGAGTCCCAACACTCGCCCGACCATCTGGCCCGGCGTCAGCTCCTGGATGATGCCCCAAGCAATCGGCGTAAAGGCGCCCATTCCACAGCCGATCAGTCCCATGAGAAAGCCGGCGACATAGGGATCGAGCGTCAAGGTCAATGCGCAGAGGGCTGCGCCGCTCAACACACTTGAGCCCATAATCAGCCGCATGCGATCCTTGACTCTCCAGTCCGTCACCCAGAGCAGTCCGATCGACGTGAGCAACAATCCGACACCGAGTGCCGACCAGAGATATCCCACCTCGATCGGACCCAGCCCGAGCATTTTTCGCGCAAATACCGGAAACAGCGCGGTCAGCGCACTGGTGCCGAACGTGTAGAGGGCTGCGGTGCCGGTCAACAGCAATAGCCTTGGCTGGATGATCACACTATAGCGAAACCCCTCGACCAGATCCTGCAGCATTGTCGGCTTCGACGCAAGAGAAGGCGTACTTGTGACAGGGTTGCCGAAACGAACCAGCGCGAGGCACGCCGCCGAAATGATGTAGGTTGCGGCGTTGATGCATAAGACCTCTTGGGATCCATACGCGGCAATACCCAGCCCGCTCAGCGCAGGACCGAAAACAATGCCGAGACTCGTGGTGCCTTGGAGGAGGGCATTGGCTGCCGTGAATTGCGTCTTTGGGACGAATGCCGGCACCGCCGCGGTGAGGGCTGGACCGAACACCGCCGTTGCAATCGCGTGCAATAGGACCAGCACATAGAGTACCGAGACCGTAAAGGATTCAACAGGAATGAGGCAAGGAATCAACCCGATCAACACTGCGCGCAGCAAATCGCTGCTGATCAGCAGCAGCTTCTTCGGAAGTCGATCGACATACACCCCGATGATCGGGCCCAGAACAATCGGGGGGATCGTCTGCAAAAGACCGATGATGGAAGTCTTGAGCGGTGATCCGGTAACGGCGTACACGAACCACAGAAGGGCCAGTCTGGAGATGCCGTCGCCGATTTGAGAGATGAGTTGTCCGGACCAGACAAGTCCAAAATCACGGGTCAGAAGCAGCGGGCGATATTCGACCGGCGTGTGTTCTGATTTCTCCGCTGTCGTGGGAGAGCAGGACAAGGGGCCGGAGCGGCCCTGCATCAGCTCTCACCCTCCAGCCGAATCTTGTCGGTATTGACCGCTCGAACTCCCGGAACTTGACGGGCAGCCTCCGCCGCCTCAAGCGCAATAACTTGGAAACGCACCGTCCCATTGAGCTGAACGACGCCCTCCTCCGTCTTCACCTCGAAGTTTGCGGCTTTCAACGTGGCGCTTTTGGCGAAGCGTTCTTTGACCATAGAAGTGAGGATTTCATCCTGCTTTTTCAACAACGTTTTCGCCAGGTCTTTCTCCAAAGAAAGCTTGTTGACGACAGCCTTGACGCCGTGAACCGTCTGTGCAACCTCTGTCGCAACGGCTTTCTCCTCTTCGCTACAGATACGCCCGGTCAGGGTAATCGTTTGCTGAACGTCTTCCACTTCGATCTCGTAGCGGAACAGCCGTGAATCGCCCATCAGAGCCAGTTTGACGGACAGGATCAGTGAACCCAGCGGCTTCTTGACGACGGACTCTTTCTCCTTCGTCTCGTTGAGATCTTTCTCTTTGTCAGGCGGTAGATCGGCCTTCACGGCAGGAGCGGGCTGGGTCTGTGGCTTGGCTTCAGCGGGCTTGTGCGGAGCGGCTTGACTGTCGGCAGCGGCGGGGGGATGTGCCGGACGCGAAGCAGGTTTGTCCGGCGTAACCTCTTTGTGATCCGTCGACGAATCACCTTTCGGAGAAGTAGGTTGAGATTGTGCCTTGGGTTCCGTGGATAGTTTAGGAGGAACAGGCTGATTGTCGGAAGCCGCCGGAGACTGTGCCGGACGCGAAGCAGGTTTGTCCGGCGTAACCTCTTTGTGATCCGTCGACGAATCACCTTTCGGAGAAGTAGGTTGAGATTGTGCCTTGGGTTCCGTGGATAGTTTGGGAGGAACAGGCTGATTGTCGGAAGCCGCCGGAGACTGTGCCGGACGCGAAGCGGGTTTGTCCGGCGCACTCTCCTTTTCCTGAGATTCAGAGAACGCGGGGCACGCACCCATCGGTCCGATCAAGAACAGGCTCAGGCTCAGAATTATCAGCGCTCGTGACGACTTGATCATCGCACGGATCCTCCTTGCGAACCTCGTTCCTCAGAATTCACTCAGGCATTGTAACTCGCCATCCATCTTCTGTCACCCTCGCACGGCACGAGAGGATCCCAGGGATCAGGGGCCTGCTCGGAAGTCCTTGCCTCCGATGTTACGAGAGGTTCAGAACTGTTTTTCGAACAGGCCGTTAAGCAGGTGTTTGCGATTGGGCGGCGTTTGGTTAGGAGGCAAAGGTGCCGGAGGTGGAAACTGCCAAGCCTTGCGCATGCGACTTGTAGAAGCTGAACAACCATGCGGTGGCAGCCGTCATGAGAAGAATGACGCTGATTCCTCCTAAGCTGGCGGCGGGACCGATCGTATCGGCAGCCCATCCAAATCCAGCCATTCCGGCCATCGATGACGCCATGCCTCCCGTTGCGAAGCTTGTAAAGACTCGGCCGAGGAGATGCGTCGGCGTCAATTCTTGGAGCATCGTCCAAACCAACGGTGTAAACATGGCAGTACTACCACCAATCACTGCAATCAGGGCGCCGGCAACGACAGGGGCTTCAAGGAAACCAAGCGCCGCCACGGCAAGGCCACCGACCGCCAACGCGCCGGACATGAATCGCAGACGCCACGGTACGTCACCCTGTGTGATCGATGTGAGACCGAGGGAAGCGAGCAACATCCCGACGCCGAGCGCCGACCACAACCACCCAAGTTGGATGGGACCCACTCCAAGCACGTCCTTCGCAAAGACCGGCAGTAGAAAAATGAACGCACTGATGCCCACGCTATAGAGGGTCGCCGTCAACATGAGGAGCGTGACGGTCTTCTGTTCGACGAACACAAAGCGGAAACCCGCCAGCAGATCGCTCGTGATGCCTTCGGTCAATCCTTTGCTTGCCACACGCAGGTGGTCGAGCGTTTCATGCATGCGGACGGGGAACAAGCAAAGCGCAGAGATGAAAAACGTCGCTGCGTCGGCATAGAGCACATTTTGCGCTCCCATGAGCGCGATACCGATACCGCTGACGGCAGGACCGACAAGAAGCCCTACGTTAGTCGTCGTTTGCATTAAGGCGTTGGCTGCGATAAGCCGCTCCTTGGGCACAATGAGAGGCACCGCAGAGGTCAAGGCCGGCCCGAAGACCGTCGAAAAAATTGCCGTTGCAAACACAAGGACGTAGAGCCGATCGAGAGTCAAGGCGTCCATTGCATAGAGCACCGGGATCAGGAGCACCATCAGGGTTCGAAGAAGATCGACCCAGATCATAACCGGCTTCTTTCGGACGCGATCCAGATAGACACCGATCAGTGGTCCAATCAGCAACGGGGGCAGGGTCTGAAGCAGTCCCACCACCACCATCTTGAGGGCCGATCCGGTCATCTCGTACACAAACCACAGCAGCGCCACCTTGTTGAGACTGTCGCCGATCTGCGAGATCGTCTGGCCCGCGAACAAAAAGCCGAAGTCTCTGGTTTTGACTAACTCCCAGCCTCGAGCACGGCTCGGAGTGGAGGAAGTCGCCGGCGCTTCAACTGCTACGTCAGACATGTCACCCTCGCCCAAGAATTTGATGCTGTTCTGTCTTGAAGCTTCCATTATTCAGCTGCCCGGATGCGAAGGCGTGCGCAGTTTGAACATTTCCGTCCTCGAGAAGGCGCTCATACAGGGCCACATAGTCACGCGCCATCCGATCCGCGGTAAACCGTTCGTCAAATGCCGCCCGGCACTGCCCCCGGTCAATGAGGGCAACCTGACCGACCGCGTCTACCATCTCCGACACGGTCTCACAAACAAAGCCGGTGACCCCATGATTGATGATTTCCGGGATCGACCCACGCCGATAAGCTAACACCGGGGTTCCGCAGGCGAGGGCCTCGATCAATACCAACCCAAAGGGTTCCGGCCAATCGTAGGGACACACCAACGCCATGGCATTGCCGATGAACTCATCCTTCTCTGCATCGGAAATCTCCCCGATAAACTCGATCAAGGGATGATTGAGCAACGGTTCAATTTCAGCTTCGAAGTAGTTCTGGTCGGCGGGATCTACTTTTGCCGCGATGCGCAGTGGAAGGCCCGCGCGTTTGGCGATTTCGATCGCCTGATCCGGACCTTTCTCAGGAGAGATCCGCCCCAGAAACGCCAAATATCCTTGGGCTTGTGGATGAAACGTGTACAGGCTTCGTGGGAGGCCATGATGAACGGTCCCGGCCCAGTTTGCCCAGGGAAGCGGACGGCGCTGAGCATCCGATATGGACACCAAAGGCATTTCGGAAAATTCACGGAAGACCGGGACCAATTCGGGAAGGTCCAGGCGACCATGCAACGTCGTCACGACCGGAACGGTATTTCTCCGGGCTAACGGAAATCCGATGAAATCGAGATGTGAATGGATAATGTCGAAGTCGACGGTCGCTCCAAGGGCCCGTTCCTGCAGCATCATCAACGGAGCGTCTCGGTTGAAGATACCGGTATTCAAGCGGAGCGCTTGCGGGCAAATCGCTTCGAGGCGTGCGGCTGTTTCTGAGTCGCCGCTGGCAAACAATGTGACGTCGTGCCCCATGGCAACCAACTCTTCCGTGATATACGAAACGATACGTTCAGTGCCCCCATAGAGCTTGGGCGGGACACTTTCCCATAGCGGGGCGACTTGTGCAATTCTCATGATATTCCTTTCTCCTCGTGATCGACTGCTTCCGTGAGTCGTCAGCTTACTTGGTCCGTTATACAGGCTGTTTTTGGATCGTGCCCACTCTAGATCGGCTGGAAGTCGAACACTGCGGTCTTGCCGTCCAACTGTCCATGACTGTTCGAGATACTTCCTCCTCGGTCATAACCTTTATGATTTATGCTACCGACCGGCTGCCTCCGACTCAACGGACAAAATCTCCACCAGCAAACCGAAATATGTCCGTTCAAGCACGCTTGACTTGCCGACAGGACATACGACACACGACCACTCCCAGTCTTTCGCAGCGCATCAAGTCCAATGCGCTGATACAGGCGCACACCCCCTTGAGGAGCGCACAACTACTGGGTGATCCGCGCGGCCTTTACGATTTTTTCTCCTCTGATCTGCTCCAAGAATCGATCGGGCGGGACTGCCGGTGGAACGATCCGTACTTCCTGCCAACCTTCGTTCACTGCTCCTTTATGGCCCTTCATTTCATTCAACCATTGGTCGATGCTTTCCTGACTGGCCCCCTCGCTGAAGGTGACCCAGAAGAGAAACGGTTGCGCTTGACCATTCTGTATCCCCTGTTGGACCGGTTGCATCACCTCAGCTTGCCGAGCCAATAGCTTGTCCGGATTCACATCGGAGCTTTTCGAGGCAGTTAGACCCGCCGCAAGCAACTTATTTTTCAGGTCTTGATTGTACTGTTCCAGCCCGGCGACTTCCTTGGATAGCCGGTCGTTGTCGACGGTGAGGCTACGGATGGCTGCTTCGATCTGTCCATGCCTCATTTGTGCCTTGTTCGAGGGCTGGTGCACCACGCGCTCGATTTCCCGGCTTGTTGCCTGCTGCTTTTCCAGCTCCTGCCTAACGGTCAGCACGCTGGACTCGACGGATTCCTGCGTCGATGATAGTTTGACCATGGCTTGCTGCAGTTGCGCCATGCCCTTTTGGTGGGAGCCAAGGGCTTCTCCGACTTTTGCTTGCATTCGCGCAAGCTCATCCAGTTGCTGTTCGAGCTTTGCCACTTGAGCGAGTGAAGCCGGTGGTGAGACCTCCTCTTGGGCAACCGGCGTTGAGACTTGCTCCGGAGTCATCCACCCTGTCATTCGGTCTGTGACTAACCCGCCGATGAGGATCACGAGTACCACTTGTGCGAAGGCGAGATTTCGCATACCCGGCGCGACTGCGGTAGTCGAACGTCGAACCGCCAACGTATCGACAACGGCAGCGAAGCCCTTCCAAGTCTGACTCCAGAAACTTGGCGCGGGAACGAACACCGCGCTGAGTGATCCCCCTTGGGCCGTATTGTGAACACACAGTTCGACGATATCGGAAGAAAGCCGGACACGATCTGTTCTGAACCCATATTCAGGCGCGGCAAGTCCACCTAACAGACGTCCTTCTTCGGTGCGAAGCTGTACCGTATCGATACGATCAAGATTCTGCACGTGCAGCGTCGCGCCGATTGTCGCTCCCTCAAGTACCCCGACACGTCGCTCGTTGACATACACTTGGATTGGATCCGATATGTCCCGGATAGAGCGGCTGGGTCGGCTGCTCAGCGACTCAAGGAGTTGTGATCGATAGACGTCTAAATCCTCTTCGTGACCCATACGAGCCTCCTTACGGCCGAACTTGCAATTCCAGGCGCGGCTTTTCTCCGCTCAACGATCCGTTGACCCCAAGCCCCCAGGCCGTTTGCATACAATCCAGACAGAGCGCGAGATGCCAAATCCGGTAATCACACCCATACCCTTGAGTGAACATCTCTCCCCATTGAGACCGCGAGAGGCAGGGATAATGATCCGGCTCACTTTTTCGGTAATGTGCCTGCGCAACTCGGATGAGCCGTTCAGCCTCACTGTTGAATCGTTGACGATGGCGCTGCTGCTGGTTACTCAACTCCGATAACTCTGTCTTGCTCAGGCCCACCTCGTTCATCGTACGCTGCCAGCCGCTCTCACGCCAGCGCCGGAAGTTCTTATAGATACGTTGGCTTTCCAACCCATTGAGTCCGGTGACCGCGATCACTTCCCCTGCACCCCATCCGTAACAGTGGCGGTACAACGCGATGAGGGCGTCACGGCTGATGACCGCCCGCGCGACAAGCCCGTCGAGAAACCGGCCGAGCGGCCTCAGTAAGTCCGGGTGATAACAAAACGGTTCCGGTTTGCTGTGCTGCTTGGCCACCAGCGAGTCGAACAGAAACAATGGACGGCATGGAACTTCGCTGCGTCCACAGACGAGAAAGCGTTCAAGGTATTCCGAACCCCAACGCAACGCGAATTTTTCATGCTCGATGTCGTCATTCCACTGGCCGGTTTCCCGCAAAAACCGTTTCGTATAGCTCGTCGCTCGATCTAACAAACTCGGTAACGCTTGTGAAACAACCTGATCGAACTCATCCGACGTCGATACCACCTCTTCCAGGCGGCTCACCGTTGCCGTACGATCAGCCATCGCTTGGCCCTTACTGAGCGTATTATGCATTCTCGTCACGCATATTGTGCCTCGACCGACATCGGGAGGACACTGGACAAATGTTCTCTCTCGCTCGCTAGTTTTGTCCGTTGTTCTGAACGTCGAAGTCTTGGTAAATAGTCAATGTTTGCCGACTCTCAGATAAACATCTCGCCTTAACAGTAATCCATTATTTCAGGTTTATTCAATCCCCCGTCGTTTGCCGTTGGATGGCTGGTGTCCGACTTAGAACCGATACCACTCACACCCACTCGCTCATCCTAGGTCGTAAATTCCTGCACCATCCAGGCCACCCGCCGTGGAGATTCATAAACCTACTGTTTGTTAGCGAATCCACGGCAGTATGACCAAGTGGCCTCTGAAGAATCGTTTTCACTTCCCTACAGTCTGTTTGGAAGAGACTAGGTAGATCGGAAGGGTTGAACAGTCGGCAGAACCACCCACCTGTTCATCGTTATCAACCAGTTGATGGGGGGCTATTTCACATGCCGTTTCAACCACTTAACCGCTTCCATCACGACCAAGGTGAGCAGCCCCATGGAGACCATCAGTTCCCAGGCTTCGAGGGGTACAGGAGCAATTTTGAAAATCGGCGCGGCAGCCGGGATGGTGAGGATCGCCAGTTGAGCGCCAAGCGATACGAGGAACGCGAGCACGAGGGAATGATTGGTGGCGAGCCCAAGCCGAAAAAGCGACCAGCGATCACTCCGGCAATTGAAGGCATGCACCAGTTGCGTGACGACCATCACGGTGAACGTCACGGTGCGGGCCTGATCAATCGGCTGCTCCCAGACAACTAAACTGTAGGCGAAGACGCTCACCGCGATGACCGCCAGCATCACGCCTTCTGCACCAATCGCCAACAGTCGTCCTCTATCAAGCAGCTTCGTCTTCCGGCCTTCGGGGTGGCTGACTCATGAGATCCGGAGCTTTCGGATCAGTCGCAAGCGCCAAGGCTGGGAACCCGTCCGTTACAAGATTCATCCAAAGGATCTGAATCGGCAGAAGCGGAAGGGGTAAGCCGACGAGTGCGGCAAACAGCATCACGAGCACTTCGCTGACGTTGCACGACAGGAGGAAGTGGACCGTTTTTCTAATGTTGTCGAAGACGCCGCGGCCTTCCTCCACCGCCGCCGCAATCGATGCGAAATTGTCATCCGTGATGACCATATCGGCCGCTTCTTTCGTCACGTCCGTCCCAGCTAGGCCCATGGCCACGCCGATATCCGCGGCTTTGATCGCCGGCGCATCGTTCACGCCGTCTCCCGTCATCGCCACAATAGCCCCGCGACGTTTCCAGGCCTGGACGATGCGGAGCTTGTGTTCCGCTGAGACACGGGCATACACGCTCACGCGCTCGACGCGTTGCGTCAATTGTTCGTCGGTCAAGCCATCGAGCTCGGACCCGGACAATGCCACCGCCTCATCGCGATGCAGGCCCAACTCGCGAGCGATCGCGACGGCTGTGTCCTTGTGATCTCCCGTGATCATGGCAGTTCGGATACCGGCTTCCCCGCAAAGGCGCACCGCCTCCGCCGCTTCGGGCCGCAAGGGATCCTTCATCGCGAAGAGACCGAGAAAGATCAGATCGCGCTCTACCTCCTCCGCCGCCCCCGCCGTTCGGTCAAGAGGACGATGGGCGACACCCAATACGCGGAGGGCTTGCCGCGCCAGCGACGCGTTGGTATCGGCGATCAGCCGGCGATGCTCTTCATCCAATTGTTCGGTGCGGCCATCCAGCGTCAGGCGACCGGAACAACGCTTCAGCAAGACATCCGGCGCTCCTTTGCTATAGGCCATGCTGCCCTGCTCCGTCCGGCGGATGATCGTCATCATCTTGCGCTCGGCATCGAACGGAACTTCTCGTTCCAGCGGCGCCCGGCGTTCCAGTTCATCTTTCGTGAGACCGGCCTTCGCCGCTGCCACGAGCAGCGCCCCTTCGGTCGGATCGCCGACGATCTGCCAGATTCCGTTCTCTTGTCGCAAGGCCGCACCGTTGCAGAGGACTGCCGCAGTGAGCAACTGACTCATGCCTGCTGGAAGGCATGATGGTGGATGACTGCGGTGTAAGGGACGGATCTCCCCGGACGGCTCATATCCCTCTCCGGTCACGTCGAAGCGGGAATTGTCCACAATCAGGCACGCGACCGTCATCTCGTTCTTCGTCAAGGTGCCGGTCTTGTCGGTACAGATGACCGTGGCGGAACCCAGCGTTTCGACGGCGGGGAGTTTCCGAATCAGGGCATGTCGCCTGGCCATCCGGGTCACACCCAACGCCAATGTAATGGTGACCACGGCGGGAAGGCCTTCTGGTACGGCCGCCACAGCGAGGCTCACCGATATGAGAAACATCTCTACCAGCGGCTCACCCCGGAGAGACCCCAAAGCAAATACCACTGTAATCACGCCGATCGCCAGCCACAAAAGTGTATGGCCAAATTGCTCCAACCGGCGCTGCAGCGGAGTTTCGGCACGCTCCGCCTCAGCCGCCTTCTGAATCATGGCGGCGATCCGACCCAGTTCCGTGCCAAGACCTGTCGCCACCACCAACCCATGGGCCTTACCGGATATGGCCACGGTTCCCATAAAAACCATGTTGCTTTGATCGGCCAGCGGCACCGCGATGGCATCGAGCCGATCCGCTTGTTTTTGCACGGGCGTTGATTCACCGGTGAGTGAGGCTTCTTGAGCTTGAAAACTCGCCGTATGGAACAGACGCGCGTCCGCCGGAATGCGATCGCCCGCCTCGAGGGTGATGAGGTCTCCTTTCACCAGGTCTCGTGCCGGAATGGATTGGAGCACGCCGGCACGGATGACGCGGGCCATTGCGATAGACATCTTGCGTAGTGCCGCCAGCGATCGTTCGGCTCGGAACTCCTGCACGAACCCGAGCAAACCATTGAGAAACACGATGGCCAGAATTGCCGCCGCATCGATCCAGTCTTCCAACAAGCCGGACACGACCGCGGCCCCTATCAGCACCCAGACGATAAGACTGGTGAATTGCGAGACAAAGAGCTTCAGCAAGGAGGGAGGAGGAGCTTCAGGCAGTTCGTTGGATCCTTCTTGCGTTCGTCGGTGGGCCTCTTCGACGCTGAGGCCGACCTTGCAATCCGTGCGGAGAGCTGTGGCCACAGCCATCGCTTCCAACTGGTGCCATGCCGTCTTCGACACCGTTTCCTTTAACGCGGGACTTCCGCTCCCCATGAAAAGACCAGCTCTCTTACCGACTGTTCTTAGCAGGGTACATGCCTCGCCAACCCTCGACGAGGATGCAGTCGGCAGTAAGACTCGTGGCGTTTTGCCACGAGTCTGATTGAGAGAGGTGGCCAAATGCGACAGGTTATGTGAGAAAAGGCGAACGTATGCTTTTCTGATCCGCTTGGCACCATCCATAGGCACCATGCTGAAACCTGGCTTGGTCGAGCGGCGGCAGAAGAAAGCCGATGTCTAAGGGAAGAGGAGCGACACAGCAAATCAGGAACGGTGGGTCACGCGAGCCCGGGCAAGTACGCTCACCATTGATCTCGGAAAAAGAGGAAATATCCGACGGCGACCGCAATCGCTTGAAGCAAGATCAACCAGCGCATGAGACCCCATTTCGTCCCTGCTCGGTTCTCCACGAATCTCATCTTATCTTGCAGAGAAGGTTGCGAGAGGATAAAGGCCGCGACGATCTCTCTGGCGTCCTCCCGACTGATATTTCTCTCAAGCTGAACTTCTTCGATCGCTTTGCCGCGGTTGCCTTCCAACAGCGCTTCCAGTGCCTTATGGGGAAGATTGTATTCCACTCGTGATTCCTCCGTCATCGTGCGATGGAGTGTACCAGAAACGATCTGTTCGCGTCTTCCTGGATTTGACGCTGGCTCGGCTGGACAGACATATATGGCATGCGGCATTTCCGGATCATGGAGAGCTTGGGATGACTTATGTCATGGCAAACAGCTTCTCAGCTAACATGAGCTTTTATGCGGATACTGCACACGGCGGTTCTCTACTTTCTTTTTGTGTTTGGGGCGGGATTCGTGCTGGGAATTGGGCGTGTCCTGTTCCTCGTTCCGCTGCGTCGCCGGCCATCATTGTTCGTCATCGGCACACCTAGCGGCCGCCTGCCTACTCACGGACCTTTCATGATGAGATACGCAACTCCGGCAGCAAGCACCAGAAACCCGACCAGCCAACGGACAAATCTCTGCCGCGCCGTTGCGAGTATCTGGTCCATCTTTTTCTTGAGCGCCGGTTCAGAAGCGATATAGGCGTCCACCAAATCTTTCGCCTCTTTCAGACCGATATTCCGTTGCTGACGAACAACTTTGATCGCCTCGATCACATTGCCATGCCACAGCGCCTCAACCGCCGTTTTGGGAAGATCTGGAGAACGCCGTGATGTGTTCGTCATGTCACCGTCTGAGCCGTGCGCCGAGATACGCGAGGGGTTCCTCATCCTGCTACATCTTGCCGAGAAACCTCGGCCGGTCCCGGACAGAGACCATTTTTACCAAGTCCCGCACGGAGAGCACACCGATGATTTTTCCGTTCTCCGTCACGGGCAAGTGGCGCACCCCCTGTTCGGCCATTACTTGACTGGCATCGCGTATCGTACGATTGACATCGATGCTGAACAGAGGAGAGCTCATCACGACACCGACACGGGTGCCGCTTGCATGCCGGTTGGTGGCCAGCCCTTTGCGGACCAGATCGCGCTCGGTCACGATGCCGACGATTTCGCCGGCCTCGATCGTCAACAAGGACCCAATCCGTTTCTCGGTCATCAACTGAGCGGCTTCCAGCAGAGACGCGTCACTGGGGATCGTCGCCAGGGTCACCGCCATGAGGACACTCAGCGGGCGGTACACTTTGTTCAGTTCACAAACGGGGCCGCTCTCCGCATCCACAAACGATCGCACGAGGTCTCGCACCGAAATGATCCCGACAATCTCATCAGCTTCCACGACACAGAGATGGCGCACATGATTGGCTTCCATCAAATGGCTGGCATCCAACATGGAGCGGTCTCCGGCGATCGTCAAAATCGGGCTGACCATCACCCGATCTACCGTCGTGATCGTGGGGTCTAATCCCTTCGCGAGCACCTTCCGCACGAGATCCGTCTCCGTTGTAATCCCGTACGGTCCTCGTTTGGGATCATCTGATTCCACCAACACACAGCCGATCCGCCTGACACCCATCCGCTCGGCCGCGGCCGTTACCGTCGTTTCTTGGGGAACTACCTCCAGGTAGCGATGCATAAAATCTTGAACGGCTCCCCCTCGATGTTCATCCATCGCAGCTCCTTACAGGTTGATCGTTCAACGAATGGCCCGGGACCATTTTCCTCCGACATCCATGGCGACCACTATACCTGATATCTGAGCAGCCGCGCACTTGGACGATAGTGCGCTGAACATTCCGGAAATGAATTACCAGGGTTCCTCCTAGCTCAATCAGCATACACTCTGGCCTCTCCATCCTTCACTTCACGCCGATAAAGAGGACTCCTGACCCATTATTCCTTCCCCGCCAAAAGCTTCCTGGAGACCACAGACTCACTAACCCCTTCTAATGGTCGCTTCAGGCCTCACAGCAAGGGTTCCACCTAGTTCGCTCACCATACAATCTGGACGCTCCATCCTTCACTTCCTCAGCTACTTTGGTATCCACATATCTGGACATGTAAACATCCTTTCTACTGTAACTCATTAGAATTACGTACAAACCTTCTGTGAGGGAAACGGCGCGAAGCGCTACTCGATATCTCTCTGCAGTGGCATTCAACTTGCTGTTACAGCGTGACGGATGACGTGGATAACGAAAGGGGTGAACCATGGAACGGACAACGAACCCCGTCACTGTTCGTATTGAGTGGTGTCGGCGACAGATTGCGCAAGCTCGAACGGAACCTGAGATGGATGGGTGGCAGGCCGAAGAAAACGGGCTGCGTGATGCCGTGATGAACCGGGATCGTACCGACGATTATCGTCTTTGTCCCCCCGGGATCTTGGAGCGTTATATGCTGGGCTTTCAAGACGGGACGGTGTTGCTGCGCGCCGCGCGAATTGAGCGCATGATCCATGCTGTGCGGGTTCCGGACCCGGCTCCTCGGATGGGCTGGGACAGTCTATGGGGAGATGAACGATGAATTGCCTACGATGCAACGGCCTCGCCGTTAGGGACGACAGTATCTCGGTACAGATCGGTTCGTCGTCAGACTTTCATGGTTGGCGCTGCGTCAATTGTGGAATGATCGTCGATGATGTGATCCGTCACAATCAGCGCGTCCCGCCACAATTGAAAAGATGCGGAAACTCTGAACGACACCGGTACGAGAGTCAGGCTGCGTGAGGAAAGCGCAGCCTGCCGGTAGCAACCGTGTGGGTCCCGCCCGGCTTGTTTCCGGATATCGACCCAGGTTTCTGTAGGGATGCCCCCTCATCGCTTCTCTCTCATCAGACCGGCCACACTTGCGAGTTTCGCCCCCTTCCGCTAAGAGAGTGGGAAGCTTTCCCTTAACCCAGGATCCACGTGGTTCACATTCGACCAGCAACCGAAGTAGATTTTCCTACCCTCCTCCAAGTGCAAGAGGCTGCGTTTGGTGAATATGCCGGCCTCTACAAGGTAAGCGGCTGGACCACGGAAACCCTCGAGAGTCTGAAAGAGGATGCAAGAGAGAAGCATATTTTTGTGGCGGAAGAGGAAGGTACGATTGTCGGTTCCGTGCGCTTTTGGACAGTGGCCGGCGTGTGCGTGATCCGGTTGCTCTCCGTGAGTCCGACTCACCGACGTCAAGGAGTTGGCCTGGCGCTGATCCGTGAGATCGAACGAACGACGACCGATGCCCATAAATTTTACGCCTGCACCATGCTGAGCACGGCGAGAAACATTCAGTTCTTTATGAAGCTCGGCTACAAGGCCGAAACGATTCTTCCCGATCACTACGACCATCTCGACCTCATCTGCTTCGCAAAATACCGATAAGTTTTCTGGCCATCGGCACGCCTTTCTCCACCTCACTATTCTTGAGTTTGTGTTTCTCATGCTGATATCGAGCACACACCTTTCGTTTCTGGTATGGTGAATGGAAGGACACTACGGAGTGAATTACGTTCCCCTGTTAGGCTCGACGGTCACTGTTGATATGGGTACGGCGCGAGACTGTGATATTCATCGAGGTAATTCATGAACGTTCGGGCGCAATTTCCCGACGAACAATCGTCGGCCGGTGAGTTTACCCGACAGCCGGATGCGTTCCGGGAATGGGTGACCGCCAACGGGAGCTCGGGCTATCCTGCCGAAGCCGGCCGCTATCATCTCTACGTCTCATGGGCTTGCCCGTGGGCACATCGCACGATCATCGTGCGCAAGCTGAAGAAGCTCGAGACGGTGATCGGTATGACGGTCGTGGACCCCATTCGCGACGAGCGAGGATGGGCATTTCGCGAAGGTGCGGGACATTCCCTCGACCCCATCAATGGGTTTCAGTTTTTGCGCGAAGCCTATAAAAAGACCGATCCGGCCTATATCGGACGTATGACGGTTCCAGTCCTGTGGGATTGCGTCACCAAACGCATCGTCACTAATTCCGACGATGACCTGATGAGGATCTTCAACGGTGAATTCAATCGATTCACTGAAAGTCCGATCGATTTATACCCGGATGGATGGCGACAGGAGATCGATGAGCTCAACACTTTTATCTACGAGAACGTGAACGACGGGGTCTACCGAGCGGGATTTGCCACATCTCAGGGCGCCTATGAACGAGCGGCAGGGCGATTGTTCGCCGCCTTGGATCAACTCGATGCGCGTCTTGCATCCCGCCGTTATCTATTCGGACCGGAGTTGGTTGAAACCGACTGGCGGCTCTTCGTCACATTGGTTCGGTTCGACGCGGTGTACCACGGACATTTCAAGTGCAACGTCCGACGAATCATCGACTACCCGAACCTCTTTGGGTATCTCAAGGACCTCTACCAAACCGACGGCATCGCTGAAACCGTCAATTTCGACCATATTAAGCGGCACTACTACATCACGCACGACGACATCAATCCTACCCGCATTGTCCCCATCGGACCCGACCAAGATCTTTCCACACCGCATGGGCGTGACCGTCTGCTATAGCCGTGGGCCTTTTGACCGGGACCATGTGCGTATTCGGCAGATACTTCCCTTCTTCTGTCTAATTGAATGGACAGTCTTGAGGACATTTCCCCCAACCCACTACATGCGTTCCGCACACGCGAGGCCGGATATGTTTCTTTTTGCAGAGTTTAGGGACAGTCCGCTTCGCGCTATTCAAGCACAAGAGTTGCTCCATTCATAGGACAAGCGTTCACGTTGGTCTTAAATGAAAGGAGCCGTTATGGATATGATGTGGTTGTTCGCGCTTGTGATGGGTGCACTCCTCCTCGGTGGGCTCATCGTTTATAAAAAGAGCGTGTAGCGTATCGTCGAGGAATTGGACGTTCCGCTTCGAGAAAGCTTCCTTTCCCTGTGGGATGGGTCCGCTGAAGATGCAGGTTTCCCATGGAGAAGGGACTCTTTCCAAGAGCGATGATGCTCCCGGTTCGGCAAGCCCTCTCCAACTGATGTCTCGCTCGCTCCTCATACGGGGCGAGCGATGGATGGATTTATGAAGGGTGCTCTGGGTTCTCGAAGTGATGGGCTTATCTGACGACAAGCACGGAGCATGCGCTCTAGTGTATCAGTTTTGTCGAGACGCTCCCCAGGAGAAAGCGCGCTATGGCGCTTCTCCCTTTCGCTCCGGTGACGATCAGGTCCGGTTGTTCTCGATTCACCACTTTCATGATCTCTTCCGCGGCCGGTCCCACGCGGGGAAATTCCCTGACGCGATACCCGGCCTTCTCAAGCTTGGCCGCCTCTTGGGCGAGCAATTTTTCCCCTGCTTCCTTCACCACTGTGTAGCGCAGAAACGGCATGACGTGCACCAGCAGAATATGAAGCGGTTCGGCTTCGGACTTGACCTTGAATTGCGTGGTGAGGAACCGAAGGGCCTTCGTAGATGAGGAAGAGCCGTCTGTTGCGAATAGAATCCGCCGAATGGTTTGTGGTGGCTCCTTCACAATCAAAACCGGAGAACGCGCGTGAACCGTAATCGCCGTCGACACGCTTCCCAACACGAAACGGTCGACTGCGTCCAAGCCCCGGCTCCCTACCGCTATCAGTGCAGCATTACCCGCATGTTTAAGCAACGCATGCGCAATTTGTCCCTTCTCCACGCGCACCGACCCTTCCAACCCCAGCTCCGCCATACGCTGCTTCGTTTCCATTTCCACCTGCTTGGCTCGAGTCTCCACGAGGTGAATCGCCTCCCCTTCATCGGGTTCGTGCCCACTGACAGACGGGTGCGTGACGAATGGAGCACGAGCCGAGTCGATATCGATCGCATGAATTGCCGTGACGCGTGGCGAAGAACGAAACGGCATCTTGTTCAGCCATCCTAAAAGCCACTCCGAGTACCGGGAACCATCTACCCCTATTATTGCTTTCATTGCCATCCCATCCCTCCCCACGTTAGAAATCACCTCATACGTTCATCTGCACGACCATCTTTCAGGATTGCATAAGACCTCAATCGCCATGTCCTACAGACTGTTCAAGACGTTGAGTGGAAGGAAACGCATGATGCTCACACCACTCCTTCCGTGCTGTCAAGCCATGAGCCGACGCCTGTCGCAAGAACTCATTACAGTCGATGCCTGATAAAAAAGAGAAGCAATGGTAATGCCATACCGGTAAAGGAAAGCGGCTGCGGGCAGTATCGTTTCTCGGCAAGAAGATTCAGAAATAATGATTGGCCGGTGAGCCGACTTTTGGTACAGTGCGGCACCGCATTGCCGATGAAGGCTTGCATTTCATATGAGGAAGGGCACGGAAAGAATGAGGATACAGAATGGTTGGGGGCGGGTTCGGTGGATTGAAAGTCCATGCAGGTTGCTACTTGCCGCTGTATTAATATTGCTTTCTGGTTGTGCGGCACATGAAGGCTCGATGCGCTCCGACGCTCCCCATGTCGAGCGAAACACGCCATCGGTTCTGCTCGCGGATGCCTCTTCGACTTCCTCCATACTTCCCCTCGCAGTCGCTGCTCGTGATCAATCACTGGACGAGCCCGTGGATCCCTTTGCGAAGCCGGGCGAAGAGGGCATTGAGGAATATGATCCCTGGGAGCCGCTCAATACCAAATTCTTTGAATTCAACCGGCAGCTGGATCGGTGGGTGTTGAAACCGGTCGCCAGAGGATACAACTTCGTCGTTCCGAATATTGTCCAGATCGGCGTCAGCAATATCTTCTACAATAGTCGTGTGACTCCGCGATTCCTAAACAATATTTTCCAGGGAAAGTTCAAAGGAGCTGGAATAGAAGTCGGGCGATTTCTCATTAATACGACGGTTGGGGTCGGGGGATTCTTTGATGTGGCCCAGCGATTCGATCTCACAACTCCGGAAGAAGATACGGGACAGACGCTTGGATTCTATGGAGTCAAGCCCGGCCCCTATATCATGGTGCCGCTTTTGGGACCGTACACGCTTCGGGATCTTGTCGGGTATGCGGGAGATATTGCCCTCAATCCGATTTACTGGCTGATCCTACCGACCATGCATAACATCGATGCCATTCCGACAGTGGTCTCTATAGAAGAGCGGGCGCTCACGTATGGCATCTCGATTGGCGCGCGCGCGACTGAAGTTGTAAACGAGCGCTCTTTGAATCTGGAAAAGTTTGAAGGTGTGGAAGAATCTACGTTGGATCTCTATGCCGCCGTACGGAATGCCTATCTTCAAAAGCGCGCCAAGGCAATCCGCGAATAACTATCGGATCGGTACTCGTTTCACCGGTGGACTCCAGGGATCGGCCCGGTACTGCCGATGAATCTGCTCAGGCCAGGCTTCCTCGCTTGAAATCCCTGCCTAGATACACAACGAACAATATGAATGATAGGAATAGATCGGAAGGACGGATGAGAAGAAGACAGACCGGTACCTTTCGCTCAGCACCTTGACATCTCGCGAGACTAAACTCACAAGGGACTGAGCCGCTTCACAATAAAACGAGGTGAAGGAATAGACCGCCGATTAGACGCTCTTTTTGTATATGATGATGCCGCCGATGAAGATGATGAGCATCACGACCGCAAACATTAAGAAGGTACTATCCATGGTTACTCCTTTCGTTCGGATCCGTCACGCAACGAAGCGGTAGACCACAAGCACACTTCCCAAGGAATGAGACCGACAGACATCTTTCCCCTGGACAAAGCTGAAAAGAATGACATCACAGGGCTGATGCCATACAACAACTCGGCCCCACTGCTCTTCGGGAACCTACGTCTGCCTCAAATTTATTCCTGACAAAATTGACTGTCAAGTAATCTGATGAACACAGAAGCTGACCCGGCCATCGCATTGGACTGAAAGCGTGACCAAAATGGATATGGAGTGATACCGATGGACATTCTTAGGGGGTTGACGACAAATCCGATCGTCTGCCCACCAGGACACAACCATCTGCCTATCTATTAGAGAAGGCGAAACACCGAGAGGATAGGTCTAGTAAGATTACTGGACGGTACTTTGAATATGCCCTATGGATGAAACTTGAGACGGCTCGCCCGCAACCGGATGGACCGTGTATGTCCTGTCTGGGTCTAGCGTCACACGGACCTTTCCCGTCTTACTCAAGTAATCAATAGATAAGTGGACTTGATTCCAGGTCAGATCCGGACAGAGGCCGACAACCTCTTCCATAGAACAATGTGTACCAAACTGCTTTAGCGCATGATGGACGCGGTCTATGATCGCCGAGAACTGCATGGCCCCCTCCCACACACCAACAGATCAAAACACGAAGAAATAATTCCTCTCCATACTCGAATGCATGGCACTGAATAACTATTGGATGATAATGGGTTAGGGAGGATCTTGTGAACTAGTAAAATCCCTGGAATGAAAAAGGGATATTACTAGCCCTCATCTCAAATCGAGAAATGGGGGGATTCTAGACCCTTCGCTGGAACCTTCGCCAATGCCTGGAGCATGAGGCTTCTACCGATACTGGAGTTTGCTAAGGGATGCCCCCCGGTTCTCAGCTGAAAACGATTTTGAGACCGGAACTAAACCAAAAACTTGTGCGTGTCCCTATGAGGACACACTCACGAGACCTTCAGCGATGGCATATTTGATCAACTCGGCCGTCGAGTGCAGATCGAGTTCCCCCATGATGCGAAACTTGTGGAACTCCACCGTCTTCACCGAGATATTCAGAATGGAGGCAATCGCTTTGGTTCCTTTTCCCTCCGCAACAAGTTGCAACACTTCACGTTGCCGCTGCGTGAGGGAAGTCACCACCGGCTTGCATGGGTGGCCTTCGGGAGATTGGAGCGTCGCCGCCAAAACATCCTTCGTGATCAGCGGAGTCATGTAGTGCTGCCCCCGCATCACGGCCTGGATCGCTTGCTTGAGTTCCACCGCTGCCGACCGTTTTATCAGATAGCCTGCAGCACCAGCCTTAAAAGCTTCGGTCGCATACGTGGGGGTGGCGTGCATCGTCAGGAAGATGAGCTTGCTCTCCGGCACCAGTTTGGTCAATTGTCGCGCCGCGTCCAACCCATTGAGGAGCGGCATTGAAATATCGAGCAACACAATGTCGGGGCGAAGCTGCTGGGCTTTCTCCACCAATGTTCGTCCGTCCTCCACCATGCCAACGACCTCGCCTTCGGCTTCTACCAACTTCCGAAGCCCAGCCAGGACAATGGCATGGTCATCCGCCATCAAGATACGTGGTCGTTTCATATGACCTCCAACTCGCAAGGAACCCAGGCACAGACCTTCGTGCCGTTGGCCGGCCTGGACTGAATCCGAAAAAATCCCTGCAGTTGCCGCAACCGTTCCTCCATACTACTCAACCCCAAGCCCTGTTGATGGGTGCTCTGGTCATGCGGGTCAAATCCCTTCCCATTGTCAGTAACGGACAATCCGATCCCCTTCGACGATCCACGGAGTTGGACCGCCACTGCCGTTGCCTGCGCATGTTTCACCACATTTTGGACGCTCTCCTGCATCACACGGAAGAGACAGGTGGCGTGATCAAGCGGGACCGCATTCGGAACCCCGGCAATCTTGAGGTGGATGGGCAAGCCGGTGCGCCGGGAAACCTGATGAACATGGTCTTCGACTGCAGGACGCAATCCTGCGTGTTCCAAGAGGGAGGGATGAAGTCGGTACGCAAGGGTATGCACATCATCCGAAAGTTGTTCCAACTGTTCACGAATCGGCGTCAGCGCGTGAGCCAGTTCGACCGGCACGCTGGAAGACTGGCGTTCGAACGACGCGACCTCCAGGACCAATGCCGCCAGTCGCTGGCTCACATCGTCATGCAGATCACGGGCAATTCGTTGCCGCTCATGCTCTTGTGCCGTCAGTAACTTGGAGGTCAGTTCTTCCAGCTGGACCTGCTGTTGATGCAGCTCGAGTTGGTTATGATGCAGCGCCTCTTCCGCCTGCTTGCGTTCGGTAATGTCGACAGCGACACCCCCAAACAGCGACGGGGCTCCCTTCTGATCGATGATAGGAAACTTGCTGACAAGGGCATGCCGAATCTCTCCATTCTGGATGAACGACTCGACGGTATGGAGCGGGACTCGATTCTCCCGCACTTTCTTATCGTTCAACTCGTACTGTTCGGCGACCTCCGCAGGCCATAACTCAAAGGCGCTCTTCTCCTTCCACTCCAAACCCTTCAGGACGGATTCTTGAAACAGTCGATTGACATAGAGATACCGTCCCTGAGCATCTTTGATCCACGCAAAGCCATGCAAATTATCCATAAAGGAGGCGAATCGTCGCTCGCTTATTTTCAACGCCTCCTCGGCCTGTTTGCGCTTCGTGATGTCGATCATCGCTCCCAAGGTCCGGGTGGGACGACGCACGGGGCCGTCACTCTCGAATAGCGTCCATGATCGAAAGTTGACCCAGCGGGCACTCCCGTCGGGACGCAAAAGTCGGTGTTCCATTGAAAACAGATCGTCAGCCGTAGGGTCATGGGCTTGTTTGATTGCCATGACGACCATTTCGCGATCCTCCGGATGAATCAGCTGGATATATCCCTCCAGGGAGGCCGGAGCGTCCGATCCCACGCCATAGATTTCCCTCATGGCTGGCGACCAGTACACTTTCCCGCTACGGTGATCATGGTCGAAAATGCCGAAGTTAGCCAATCGGATGACTTGATCCGATCGTTCCTCCCGCTCATGCAACGCAATCTTTGCCTCCACACGAGCCGTCACATCCTCTGTCGCAATCGCAATGCCGCCGATCTGGTCGCCGCTATACCAAGGGCGGACATCCCAGGTGATCCACTGCACGGAGCCGTCATCTCGAACGAACTGGTCTTCATCTGCGCTCAGAACCTCTCCAGCCAACCCGCGGCGATGTACCTCTTTCCACCGCGACGAGACGTCGGGAAACATGTCGTAGTGAGATTGGCCCACGATATCTCCGGTCAGCCGATAATCTTCCATCCAACGGCGACTCGCGGCTAAATAGCGCATATCGCGGTCAAACATCGCAATCGCGGCCGGTGCATGCTCGATGAACAAAGGAAACCGTTCCCCGCCGTCCCGCATCGCGCCATTCGTCCGCTCGAATCCCGGGGTTCTCTCTCGGACACTTCGTTTTGACTCGTCATGGGCTCCACGCAAATCGTCCTCTGCCGTGATGTCGTTCCCGATCATCAGCAGACAACGTTTGCTTCCTACTGCGATTACGTCAACCGAGATGAGGAGTTGGCGTAGATCTCCCTTCTTCGTCCGTATCGACACTTCAAGATCTTCCACCGATCCTTCGGAATTCAAACGCTCGATGAGCCGAGCACGATCGTGAGGATCGGGCCAGACCGTCAACGTTAGTGTGGTTTTTCCAATGACCTCGTCTCGGTCAAACCCGAATATCTCCAGACAGGCGTCATTGATTTCTAGACAGAGCCCGGTCTCGAGTTCCGTGATACCGATTGGATGAGGATTCAGGTGGAAAGCTTCGGCAAAGAAATCTTCTCGAGCCGATTCGACCGCGGTTCCCTGCCGATCCCCGGTGTGGAATGCCTGTGAAAGCGGTTGGGCCCTCACCCAACGCTTTTTTTTTGCGGCCTTGGGTGCCATGGCGAGAGGAGTCAATTCTAGTCTACTTACACAGACCTCGCAAGACCAAATCCATGCGAGCCATTATATTAGCTATGCTAATTAAACTATCCTGAACTCTTTGCCGAGCGAGTTATTCTTCTCTTGATTTCGTCGCTCTCACTTCGCGGGAGCCGTTATGTGAGAAGAATTCTTGGTACGGAAAAGTGGGGCATAATCCCCCACATCGGTCTCGTGCCCTTGACGCAGAACGCCACGATAATCCTCAAGGGGAATCGTCTTTGAGTGGGCGGTTCTACCGTTTCCGCGCAAGCTCTTTCGACAACTTGTAGCATCTGACTTGTGGCAGAGTTCCCCAATCCGAAATCCCTTCTTTTCTCATCCCCTCGATAACCTCCTGAAATATCGACCCTATGCCGAATCATTGGACGATCGTTCCCTGGCGCCTACCTTGCTGATCACGCAATCTGGCATTTGCTGCTCTCGAAGCGCAGCATGCCAAAAAGGACAGGTGATTTGAAGGGGGTCATGAGTCATCAACCGCGTATGTGCGCGCCATGAAGGGAGGAATTCCATGTCAGTCGCAAAAATCATCGAGATCAGCGCCGAATCGTCCACTAGTTTCGAGGATGCCATTGTTCAGGGAATTGCCCGAGCATCCAAAACCGTTCACGGGATCAAATCCGCGTGGGTGAAAGAGCAACATGTGGTGGTCGAGAACAACAAGGTTTCCTTATATCGAGTGGATCTGAAGGTGACGTTTGTATTGGAGTGACGAACTATTCAAGGAGCTACTCACGCCATGGCTCTGTGGGAGGAGTTGGAGGCCTCCCGCGTGTCATCTGTCGATGACGGCGCTTGCCTTGACCGTTCTCTTACCCTTCGCCTTCGCCGCTCCCCCGCAAGGCGGAGAGACGCCTATGAAAGCCGTGCGCGAAACGGTTACCGAGATTCTCGGCATCCTCGAAGATCCTGCACTGAAAGACCCGGCTAAGCGCACGGTTCGGCGTCGCAAGCTGGAAGAGATCGCAGCCGCTAGGTTTGACTATGCAGAAATGTCAAAGCGAGTGTTGGGCAGTTATTGGAAACCGCTTACTGAGGAGCAGCGAAAAGAGTTCGTCGAAGTGTACAAAAGTTTCCTCTCGGGCCGGTATGCAGGAAAAATCGAAGATTATACAGGACGCGAGCAAGAAGTGGGCTACCTGATGGAACGGATCGAAGGATCGTACGCGGAAGTCAGGACCGAATTGCGTTCGGAGAAGACGACCCTTCCGCTCGACTACCGCCTCTTGCTCAATGAAAACCGATGGCTTGCCTACGATATCATCATCGACGGCGTCAGCTTGGTGAGTAATTATCGAAGTCAGTTTCAAAAGATCATTCGCGAGAGTTCCTATGAGGAGTTGATTAACAAATTGCGCGAACGATCCATTCCACCGGACACGAAGAGCAAACCTCGACCGGCCGGTTAGTAAACCATGATGACTCCTATCGCGGTTGATCGGCACCAGGGCTGATAATCAGCGGAACATTGAGCTTCTCCGGCACGATGATCGTCTTGGAATTGGGGCTTTCATACAATTTGTACTGCAAGTAGTCACGCGTCAGCGTTTTGGTGATGATCTCCTGCGCCTGGGACTGTCCCATGGCACGGATCCTCATGCTGTCGGCTTCGCCTTCTGCGCGAATCTTCAATGAATCACCTTCGCCTTTGGCCTGAATCCGTGCAATCTCGGCATTGCGTTGCGCAATCACGACCTCGAAGTCCTTCTGCTCTTTTTCCTGCTCTTTCGCCTGCTTTTGTTCGATGGCCCTCAACACCATCTGTGAAAATTCCATTTCCGAGAGCGCCACGTTGTAGACATCCAGATGGCGACCTTTCAATGCTTCGACCACGACGGCTTCGATCTTGTTTCCGATTTCGCTGCTACGCTCGGGAAGCGTAACCATGGTGTAGTTTGCGACAACCCCTCGCACGGCCGACAACAATTGCGGTTGAACCAGCTGCTTGTACCAATCAGGCCCCACTTCCTGAGCCAGAAAATAGATTTCATCGGGCATTGGGCGCATCGTGATTGCGGCATAGACGGTGACTGGAAGATCATCTGCGGTCAGGGCATCCACCTTCTCCTTGAAGCTCTTCAATCTGGTGTCGAACACGAGGACGTCATTCCAGGGCGCGCGCCAGTAGAATCCTTCTCTGAGCGGTTCCTTCATCAGTCCGCTCGTGAGGGGGTACCACCGCAGCCCTCGACTTCCCGGATTCACCGTATTACTGCAGCCTTGGAAGATCATCACGATCGGGATCAGTAAGAAAAGTAGACGAGCTGTGAATGACACTTTCATATATCCCTCCTCTTCTCGCGTCGTGCACACCGGCAAACTTCGTGATCTACGGGGCAGCCGCGGGCCGTTGCCTGTGGCATTCCACATCCGCATGCGCTTGGGCAACTCGTTCCAATTCCTGTGCGGTCTGCTCATAGTAGTGCGCCAATGACCGCGCACCGGAGACCAGGTCAGCCTCATGCCCCAAAAGTGCTTCATAATGCGCCGCGGCCGTGGCTTGCGCATGGGCTTTCTCCCGCATCACCGTGGCTTGATTTCGGTAGTAGCCGGCAATGGCCTCCTGGTCATGGGCGGGATCGTAGGAGTTCAGATCAAGCGGTTCGTATGACACGCAGCCGCCGATCCCGACTAGACAGAACAGCAGTAGGCTCCGGCCTATCGAGGCGATCGCCTGGTTGGCAAAGCTTGCTCTCTTTTCAAGGACGAACGTGTCGAGCATCAGTGTCAGACTTTTGCAGCAGATATCACAGCCACAGGGGCCTTTCGGAACTGAATGCGCGAGCTGGCGCCTCCGGTGATTGTACTACACGGAATGCTCCGAACAACTGCGCATACGCGTAGACGTTAGTGATCCGAACCGTTGAAGGTTCAAAACACTGAGACCGGCAAACCTGCCTCGCGCAAGCAGGGAGCCGCGTACTGGCTACAAGTGTGAATCAGATATAGTGATGTGTTCTTCCCAGTTCTCGTCAATGGGATCGCCGCTGGGACACCACGTTTGGAAAAGTGTCGGGGTGCAGCGCCTTCTGGAGCACCCGGTTGTTAAGTGCCTGTGATGGCCACTGCTCGTGCGTTGTCTATATCCGACGGATCCCAGTATCAACGCACCGACGGGCCATAGGATTTGTAGGTCAGAACGATCCCACTGCCGAGCAGCGCGGGTCCAAGCAACCTGCCGATGTGCGCACCTAGCAATGCTTAGACCGGTCCGCGTAAGAGCCGTGTTCCGTCCGTCTCACACGCCATCGAATGTCGCGAGCATAACGACATAATCGCTGGTGTTTCCATGCTTGATGGCGTCCTGCACGTCGGCATCTGCATCCGCTAGTATGTCGAAAGAGGCAACAGCCTTATACGAACCACTGCCCCGTAATGCCACAGAATGTTCTCTCTCGGCCGCGCTGAAATTCGCCTGTCGCTGCAAACACCGCATTTTCTTTAGACCGTCTGAGAGGCAGACACGCCTTGAGCACTGGCACTGTCGATGCACACGCATCAGAGCAGGTATCTGAACCTCAATTACACAAGGGAGGCAATGGTCATGAGCGGCTTGACGCGATGGGAACCGACGACACGTTGGAACCCATTCAAAGAAATTGAAGAGATGGAGAAACGACTCTCGAGCCTCTTCGGTCGTGCCCCGGCGGCCACCGCCGGCGATAAGAACGAGGCCATCACCGTCGCAGAGTGGTCACCGTTGGTGGATATCTCCGAAGATGACAAGGAGTACCTGATCAAGGCCGAAATTCCAGAAATGAAGAAAGAAGACATCAAGTTGAACGTGCATGATGATGTCCTGACCATCACGGGAGAACGAAAGTACGAGAAGGAAGAGAAGAACAAGAAGTATCACCGAGTCGAGCGCGCCTATGGCAGCTTTGTACGGAGTTTTACCCTGCCGGAGGATGCGGACGGCACCAAAGTTGGGGCGGAGTACAAGGACGGCGTGCTGAAGTTTCATCTCCCGAAGTCTGAAAAGGTCAAACCCAAGGCGATCGAAGTAAAGGTAACCTGACCGCAAGAAGGAGGGCGCCATGTTTCGCCATCCCCGCTACCTCGAAATTCCCTGGGCAATCCATTGGGGGCAGAGAGACGCAGGACAGCGCCACCATCTGCTGCTCACGGTTATTCTGATCCTGATGGCCATGTTCTTGATCGGAGTCGGCGTGATAAGCGGCCTTACATAGAACTGGGATCCTAACCGGCAGAGAGGAAGGCGGTGACGTTCAAGAATCGCGAAGAGGCAGGCCGGCAACTTGTTGACCGACTGGTTCAATACCGTGATGACCCGATGGCTCTTATCCTGTCACTCCCACGAGGAGGGGTAGCCGTCGGATATCAGTTAAGCCTGGGGTTGCATCTTCCATTGGACGTCTTCATCGCCAGAAAGCTGGCATGGCCGGATAACCCGGAGTATGCATTGGGCGCGGTGGGTGAAACAGGGACGGTCTATTTGAACCCTGAAGCAACAACCGCATTCAATCTCTCTCCGACGGATCTCCAGACGCTTGCTCAAACGCAGCAGCAGGAGATCGCTCGGCGGCAGAGCCTCTATCGCCAGGGCTGGCGCCTCCCTACGGTGACCGACCGCGTGGTCATCCTCGTGGATGACGGCATCGCCACCGGATCCACATTCTTTGCATCAGTTCAGTCCATCAGACACCTCAAACCGCGCCGCCTGATTGGGGCCATTCCAGTCGGCCCAGTGGAAACCATCCGAGAAGCCCGCACACAAGTGGACGAGCTGGTGGTGCTTGCCACACCGGACCCGTTCTGGGCCGTGGGCAATCACTATATCGACTTTACCCAAGTCAGCGACCATGATGTGGTGCAGTATTTAAACCTGGCGGAAGAGTCGCTGTTGGAATGGAAAGTGCGGACACATTCTTCAACCGGCTGACCGCCACAATAAGGGAGTACGCATGACAGCGAAAATGAGGACATCACACATCCACTGTTTTGATCGTCGCCTGAACGAGGCTTTACATGAGAGTCGTCATCGGGGTTGATTGGTCGGATCGGGCTTTTGCCGCTGTTACGCAGACGTTCCACCTCTATCATCCAATGGATGTCACGCTGGTCCATGGCGTCGACTTGGGGATCTTGGAACATCCCGTCGTGGCAGAAGCGGGCAACGTGCAAGGGTATGATGGCTTTCGCAGCGCCATGGTCGATGCAGGACACCAGGTGCTGGAGCGCGCTGCCGCCACGATACCGACCAAGGTCGAATCGGTCCGGAAGATCAACGCAATCGGGAGTCCCGCTCAACTCATTCTGGACAGTGCTGAGAACCTCTCAGCCGATCTGATCGTTGTCGGTGCGCGCGGACGAAGCCGCCTTTCTGAGGTGATCCTCGGAAGCGTGTCCCATCGGGTGCTCATCCACGGCTCCCGCCCGACGTTGATCATCAGAGGCGCTGCGCGCAAGGTTCAGCGGGTCCTCATTGCGATTGAGAGCCGAGAGGATGCCGATCGAATGGTAAAATGGTTGACGCAACATCCCTTCGTCGATCCTGCCGAACTCTGCGTACTGCATGCCATCGTTCCGATCGGAGTGGACGACCCCTATGACGCGCTGGGAACGAGACCATGGTGGGAGGGCTTGGAGCGCTATGCGGACGAACTCGTCAAATCGACCGCCGGCAAGCTCTTGAACCCGCACGTTACGGTTCATACAAAAGTCGTCACCGGTGATCCTGCAGCGATGATCGAACAGGAGGCGAAGGCCATGGATCTTGTGGTCGTGACTTCCCTTGGGCGCAAAGGCCTCTCCCGCTTCCTCTTGGGGAGCGTCTCCCACGCCGTTGTTCATCACGTGACGTGTCCCGTACTGGTACTACGATGAAAGGATCGAAGATGAAAACGCTGACCCTCGCGATGATACTCATTTCTGCCGTGACCTCCGCCGTCTTTGCTCAAGCGATCCGAGGGGATTCAAAAGCCGGACAAGCGGTGTATGAACAACAATGCCTCCGTTGCCATGGCGCTCAACTAGATGGAAGCGGGCCGGACAGCCAAGACCTCGTCGTCAGGCCGGCCAATCTTCGGTCTCAACTCACTCGCTCCAAGACCGATTGGGAACTGCTGGTAGCGATTTCAAACGGCGTCTTGTTCAGCCCGATGCACAGTTTTCGCGGCAAACTGACGGATCAACAAATGTTGGACGTGCTGTCCTACATCCGATCCGTATCGCCGCCGGACCTTACCAGCTAGAACTTATCTCAATCGCTTGTTGCGCAGAAAGTTCGTTTACCCTGCGGACAAAGAACTTCTCAAGATCAGCGAGCGCGACCTGAATCCGATCCTTGACGAGCTTGATCCGGAGCCGACGGATCGTGAATACGAAGAGTGGCGCAGAGTTCGTCGTGAAGTAAAGACCACGGGTCTGGACTGCCTGCTGTAAGCCCTATATCTTCCCACGAGTTATCTCATATTGAATTGCTACTGGTGGTCCAATGTATCAGGGATTCACTAGGTACCTACTTTGGGGGCTGACATCCCCCTACTATGGCTCCATCAACACCAAGTAGTCTAAAAAACTGTGCGGAGATTCCACCAAATCTAAGACCTGCATTCTTCACAATCCGGCGTCCCCGTAGAGCAAAAGCATCAAGATCGAGTGGGTCGACAAGTGGTATACGAATCTTTCCTCCTCGGAATATTTCTGCATTATCCCAGTTGCTCCTATCAATACGCAAAGCCGCTATGACTATCTGTCTACCTGGTGAACCGAAAACACCAATCAAAAGCCCTGGACTCACCTCTGGTTTGGATTTCCACTTCGGCATGAATCGTTTGAGCTGCCACCATCGATCCACACGTTGTCGAATTTGTTCGTCTGTCGGTGGCCTTGCAGGGTTGTATCCGACACGGCCCTCAAAATCGATGTCAGTAATGATTACGAATAAGACAGGGGTTGGAACTGAACCTTGGGCGGCTAGGAAGTCACTCAGATGAAGTTCCGGGTCAGTAAGTCGTTCCGCGAACTCGATCGGTACGCCAAGAGGTCGAAAACGCAATCGACTTTGGCCAGGATCTATATTGAACTTTGGCTTCAATGCAGAGATTAGTGCGGTCTCTACTGCACGCCCGCAGGATTCACTGCCATAGGGGCCGGCAATTTCAATACGGTACGGTCCTTTAGATAGGAAAGAATTTAACTTGTCATTATGGCTTCCTCCTGCTTGATAAGAGCTTGCACGCTTAGGTTTTCCCCCATAGCCAACGTATCGAACACGCGCACAAGCGTCGATATAGAGATACACGTAATGCTCCCCATGCGGGATGTCGCAAGGGTCTTGGTTGAACTCAGCTGTCATAAGATAGTTAGATGATTTGCGAGGGTTTGATCATTGGATCAAGGTATCCCGCTCGCTGCAATTTCGCCACGCACTTTCCGTCCAATTCAGGCTCGAGCGTGATGAGCATTTTCAGGCTGGACTTCGCAACATTCAGTTTTCATCCTTGTCTTTAGTTACGACTCTTCCACATATCTGGTTCACGATGGAGATGGAGCACGGCCAGGACGGCAACATGATCCGGTCCTTCGACAAAATACACTCCATAGGGGAAACGACGGAGAAGCGCTCGTCGAACTTCTCCTTCTAACTGTGGGAACTGCCTTGTGTTGTTTTCAATGCGCCGGAAGACTTCTTCGAGTTCGTCAAGGAACCGCATCCCCAAGCCAGTTCGCTGGTCTTCGTACCACAGGGCGGCTGCTTGGATATCGAGGTCCGACTGGCGTTGGAAGACAAGCCGCCGTGTCATCCGTCAAATCAGCGATCTCGCAACTTGCCTGCGATTTCTGCACGGACATCCATCCATGGGCGACCAGCGGTAGGATCTGCTCGATATGACTTTAGTCGTTCCTGAATTATTCTTCGATGCCAGTCAGGGATTGGAATCTGCTCGGGCATAGCCGCGATGTGATCCCAAAGAGACTGTACAAAATCGATTCGTTCATCCATGGAAAGCCCGTCGAATCCTGGAGGTAGAGAAGGGATTTGTTTGGACATATGGGGTACCTGCTGCGAATCAAGTATATCGCAAGTTAGAGGCGGTGAAAATAGCGGCTTTGAGAAAGAAAAGGCGCCTCTTGCCTGAGTCCATTACTCCGGATGAGGGTCCTTTCTGATCAGCGCGAGGTAGAGCAGCGTGTCGGCGAGGTCCTGATCGGTCATGGTGGTATCGGGAAACATGCCGGTACCGGGATGGCCTTCTCGGATAGCACGAGAGCGTTCTGTGTTAGTTTTCAGCCGCAACGCCTCGGGATTCCGCAAATCCGTGGGGGGAGGATTCAGTTTCGCGATGAGCGCGGCAGTGTCTGCTGCTAGTCGAGGCGGCCTGCCGATATACCCGTCGACGCCGTGACAGTAGTAGCACACACCCTTACCGTTGAAAATCTCACGACCCCGCATGATATTGCCTTTCAACTTCCCGCTCGATTGAGAGGCTGAGGGTTCGGCCCAGGCGTAATCGGATAGCACTACCATCTCTATCCCCAGGCTGCTCACGACGAGCAGACTGAACGAAACCGTCAGTCTGGCCAGTACATTGTTGAAGCTGAGGTGAGGGAGACAGTATCCCACGCGACGTCGTCCTTTTATTCGATTTCCGTCAGTGTGGACTACAACCGGCATCGTACCGGTCTTCCGGGATACTCTGCATGTTGGCGAAGACTGCGGCACGCTCCGCTTCGCTGGTCACTTGATCGATGGCGGGATAGAGAGCCCGCTCTTCCTTCCTGTTATGAGAGCTCAATACGGTGAGCAGCGCCTGCTCTTCCTGATCAGTATCGAGATTCTGCCTTTCCACCTTTTGGTAAATCGCTCCAAGCAACTGCTTGATCTGGCTATGCTCATGTCGCATCATGGGCGTCGGCCCGTCCTCGATCATCCCGGTGTTCTCCTCCCACATCGGAAAAAGGAGCTTTTCTTCCCACAGAATATGTCGTTGGAGACCGGCGTTGAATTCGTTGAAGGCTTCCTTGGCCTTGACGAAGTCTGATCGTTTCGATGTTTGAAAGGTCTTGAACAACTCATCCAGCCGGTCGTGATCCTCTGCATAAAATGCGGTAATCGTCGTCTGCTCACTCATTGTGTTCTCCGATACACGATCAACCTTGTCCGACTTTTCTTCCCGGCCGACACCGGCTGCTACCACAGCATGATTCGCATTCTCTCAGTAACGCTCGATCTAACCGACGGGGTTGAAAGGAGCCAAGCTTCGAATGTAGCCCAGCACATCCCGAATCTCTTGATCCGACAACCGATCCGCCCACCCGTGCATCGGACTGAAGAGGACTCCCTGCTTGATCGGCAGATACAGCTCCATATCGGTCTTCGTGCGTGACTTCGCCGATCGAAAATTCACAGGCGGAACAATCAATTCCTTGATATCGGGCCCCAGCCCATCACCGGCGGTCCCGTGACAGCCGACACAGTGTTGTTGGAAAATTCTTTCCCCGTTCTTGAGATTTCCCGAATAGCTTTGAGCCAGTGCCCACGATGTAGTCAACACGATCCCGACGAGGCTCACCACGATACGTGAGAACATACTTCAGTCCTCTCTTCTTGCGCTCGTTCCTGGTTCACATTCAAGCGAGATGCACACTCTGAGACGGACAGCGTGAGCAATTTTTCAATGCTGGTGTTGCTGTCCTCCGCTGGATCCTTCACTCCCATGATTCGGCAAGGGTGGGGAGAGATGACAGCAGAAGCAAGCAAGTGAACCCCACCGCAACAACCGCCTTCTGTATTTTGCCATCGCGATCGCCTCCGGTAAAACCTCATTCGGCTCCCTCGCTGGCTACGAATCCTCGACACAAACGCAGCGGGAGCCTGCTCCTTCAACCAGCCCGATCTTCGATGGATACTCCAAGCCCGATCCAGGCTCTCAAGAGATCATGGCGGGTGATCGAGTAGGCGACCTTGCCGTTTCTTTTCACCGGGAGATTCAGGAGCCGTTTATCCTCCATCAACTTCACGGCTTCATCGACGCTCGTCTCATCGGTCACCGCAATATGCTCCTTCGCCATCACATCTGCAGCCGTCAAACGATTGAGATCCTTTCCTGCTTCCAGCGCCCGAAGAATATCGAACTCGCTGATAAAGCCGACGAAGTCGCCTCGTTCGTCGACGACCGGCGCACCCGGTGTATGAGTAGTCAGCAGCTCGACGGCTACTCCCATCGCATTCTGATCACGACGAAACACGAGCTCATTCGTGGCACGTATCTGCCCCACCGTCTTAAACCCTCCGACAGGAACCCCTGGTCTGGATAATGTAGTCATACGCTTCTCCCGATGATGGTTGATAGAACCTGAACTCGTTCCTTCTCCCCCGATCCTTGCCAGCTCCTCTATCGATTGAGAGTCTGTCTTCTTAAGATTGGATTCACACAAGTGGAGTGCGATTCTGATGCCGCGGGCTCACTTCAAGACATATGTGATCGAAAATACAGCGAAACAGCGGCATGTGGTGGTTCCATCACAACGGAGCCGTGTCAATGTGATGCAGGATGACTCAGAGCCCTATGGTCAGGTGGGGAAAAAGGCGACAAAGAATAGGAGAACAGAATCGCTTACTTGCCAACAGCGAGTGTAACAGTGAAGTGTCGCAGACTTCCGGGCTGCGATTACTGTTTCACAATGACTCCGCAGGCAATTCGCGCCCCACCCGGCGCATCCTTGGTCGGGGGATCGGGCAGGTATTTGTCTAGAAGCTCATGTATGACAAACGCGCTTCCGTCTTGATCAAAGAGTGTATTCAAGCCTGGGGCCAGGGTAACCCGGCTTGTGACGGTATAGAGCGACCCCTTTCGATTTTCATCAACGGAAAGATTCTGGAGATCGCCGAGGTGATAGGGATGGTTACCAAGACCGGAATTGACGGACGCATCGGGGTTCACTTGCGGGTCGATGTTGCCGTCGTAATGCCCCTTGGCCGCTGAAAATGGCTCGCAGCTTCCGACTTCATGAATATGGATGCCATGCAGACCTGGGGTCAGTTTGCTCTCTGGGGTACCTTGGATTTTTAGCTTGATCCGCACACGCCCTTGGTATTCTTCGTAGAGGTCGGCCTCCCCTGTGATGCCGGGTCCTGCAATCACCGCCTTTGCTCGGAGCTTGGTGTCATGCTTCCCTGTATGGTAGGAAGAACAACCGCTCAACAGTATCCCCATTACCAACCCGATTCCCACAGTGGTTCTTGTACTCATAGAGCCCTCCGAGCAACGTTTCCCTCGGCACATGCTTGCATCACAATCGCTCCATAAGGCACGGAGCTCCAACAAGGCCATAGTAGCCGTCATAACTAAACTGATTCAATCCTTTTCTCCCTTGCTGATCATGTGAAGATCATCGTTCGCACACCGCACCTTCACCGTCGTTCATTCCACTTCCCCCATCTCGCCTTTCCGTCCTCGATACCCCATCCCTTCCATTCCGCCCATGCCGCCGGCTTCCATATCCCCTCTTCGTCCCCTCATGCCTGGTCCATGTCTGCCGGCGAACGTGCGCTCATAGTGAATGAGAGCCCAGATCTCGTCATCGGACAAGACCTGACCGAATCCGATCATAGCGGTACCGGGAGAACCGTGTTTAATGACCCAGAAAAGTTCGCCCTCGGTGCGATGCCGCCAGAATCCATGGTGCTGGAAGTTGCGGGGCAACGGATTCAGCTTGGCAGCTGCCGGCCCATTACCGTCTCCATCCGCTCCATGACAGGTCACGCAGGTGCCCTTGCCGTTGTAAATCGCCTTGCCCTGCTCAATCACCTCCGGAGAATGCGAGAAAGGACTCTTGAGGGCGCGAGCTTCAGCCAGCTTGTCGACAGGCACTCTCGGCTGCATCATATGCCGTTCTGCCGCCAAGACGGAAACGGCGAGCGACGTGATCGCAGCAACACCCAGTAATGTAAGCATCTTTGTCCGCATCACCTAACTCCATCCATCGGTTGTTGCAGAGGGTCAAACTGAAAGCGTGCGCGGCTGAACCCGAACCGGCGGAGCCGACATTTCTGCCGGACCAGTCAGTTATCGGGCTGGAGAGGAGACGACTTCTCCTCCCGCTCCGAACAATCGCACATACCGCAGCACCTGCCAGGCCTCTTCCTCCGTCAAGATGAGCGGAACAAAGGGAGCCATCGCCGTCCCCTTGCTGCCGTTCTTCAGAATCCAGAACAGTTCCCCGTCTGTTCGAGCAGCTTGCCATTCCTTATCGGTGAAGTTTCGCGGCAAGGGACCTTTCAGAGTGCCCGGCTCGATGTCTCCGCCAAATCCTTTGCCGTCTTTTCCATGGCAGGTCACACAGAAGGCTTTCCCATGGAAGAGTCGTCTACCTTTCTCAACCGTGTCCTCCGTCGCTAGAAGCGGATTGGTCCAGGTTCTGGCTTCCTCGATTTGGTCGATGGGCACTCGTGGTCTGAGTACGGCTTCATCGGCTCCAAAGACCGGAATGCTCGGTAAGCCAGCCGCTCCCACCATGACCATGATCAGGAGATATGGACTCATCGCTATTCCAATCTCTTACGAAGACAGCCACTCGACTGGAACCAGCCCCGTCCGTCGAGGACGCGGCCGGGCCCTTTTCGACGATCCTACTTATCTGAATATCCTGGGAACTTGTGACCAAGGGACTGGGGAAAACTGACGGTGCCGTCGGGGAACTCCTGCCCGTGCTGCCATAGATGATAGCTCACACCGTCTGTCCCTGCTGCGACTTCCGCCACCTTAGCGGCCTGATCAGCGGGCATATCGAGGACTTGGACTCGTCCCGTCGCGATTTCTACCTTATGATCGTGGAAATGCCGGTGCCACTGAATCGCGGGAAGCTTTCGGGTCAGGTCCTTGGCGACAAAATACTCGACGCCGACCAACGGTGCCTTGGGATCGGTGGATTCGAACAGCAGGCATTGAAGAATTTTGTCGGAAATGCCCTTGCAATAATGATGGAACGGGCCTCCCGGCGTCCCATCCGCCATCATGTGCGGCGCCTGGACATGAATCTCGTATCCGACGGCCGGACTCGTTGGTTCCCCGCTCACTGCTTTTGGGGTGGCAACCCCACTGCACCCGGCGACAGCAATCGCGACAACGGCTAACAGTCTTTTTCTCATCGCACAACCCTCCTGGCTTGAGGATCCCTCGCCTAGCCCATCTAGGCTGAGAAACACCTTCATATTCGACTGACTCTTAGACACAGGCCGGATCAAATGGATTCAATCGATTCGCGAGCGCTCATGAACGCCCGATCTTTGCGGTCTTATGACTTGCCGACCGATTCACCATCAGTTGCCTTACGGATCCTCGTTCGACCTCCAATCAGAATGCCACGCTCCGATCGCGGTCAGCGACGGCCTTAATATAATCCGGCATGCCTTTGATGGAGGCGCCGCCCACCAAATCCCCTCCGCCAATCTGTCTGGCCACGGCACAGGCCCCGCAAACCCAAATCGGCACTCCCGCCGCCTGTACTGCGGCGAGCAACTCTTTCAGCGGAGTCAAGTTGACGCCGATCACATGATCGCTCACGCCTTTCCGCCCCAAGGTGACCGCTTCGTTCCACAACCACAGCACCACATCGTGCCCTTGTTCTTTTGCGGTCTTGGCAGCCATGAACGGCAAGGTCGCCATTGTGGGATCATCGGTTTCTCGACTGCCTGAAATAATAAACGTCGCCATCGTGGATGCTCCTCCTCTGTGGGACTGTCATCGTTGGAGTGACGCTAACGTTTCCAGTGATGGCGCGAAGAATGTCGCGCCGGTGACGGCCCGGCTGAATTCCATGAGTCGATCGTGCCGCCCGTCGTCCGAGGCTCCCATCATGCGAGCCAGAATCAGGTCAAAAATGTCGAGCGACTTCGTGTAGGCGACAAAGTAAAGCCCCGCTTCACGGACGGTTCCCCAGGGATAGCTCTGTCTCAAGATTTGCAGTTCCTCCCCATCTCGCTTGATCACCACGCGGCTGACGTGAGCCGTGTCGGGTTTTCGTGACTTTAGCAGCTCGATGCTCTTTCGTTTCGTCCTTCCGATTATCCGTTCCTGCTCTCGGTCATCCAACCGGCGCCACCGATCAAGATCGTGGACATAGCGCTGGACCGCCATATAGCTGCCGCCCGCGAACTGCCGGTCCTCTGCTCCGATCAACGCTGCGGCAGCCCTGTCTTTGCCCTTAGGGTTTTCTGTTCCGTCGATGAACCCGGTCAGGTCCCGGGAATCGAGATACCGAAATCCGTGCATTTCCTCGCTCACCGTCGCCACCGGCTGCAGACGATGCGCAAGCCTCATGGCAAGCTCGAGATTCAAGTCATGACGCTCGGAAGAGATCTGGGCCAGGAGATCTCCTCCGGTCGCAGGCGCCGCGCGCCCATTGGCTTGGATTGCACGGAACGGCCGGAGTCCGGCAGGGCGGTTCTTCGGAGAGAGCCGGTCCCAGAGGTCGGAACCCATGCCGAACACGTAACGGAGCCCAGCCCTTTTCTCACGAGCCGCGAACGCCTTCGCTGTCAGGAGAATATCTTGTATTGCCCTGATCCAGGCTGAGCGGTCGACATCGTGGCCGGTCGTCAGCGTGAGAAAATAGGCATGAAGGCTTCCTGCTGCAAGAACGCCAGGCTGCGGTGTTGGCATTAGCCATTCCTTGCAACTCCGTCGTTCCTCAATCGAGGAGCCGGTTAGACGAGTCGGACCTAAAGTGCCGGCGGAAGAGGGAATCACGTCCAGCCTTCCCGCACTCGTGACTTACGGGGTGCGCTTCGTGCGTTATTTCGCCAGCGAACGAATGTAGTTGACCAGCTGCCACACTTGCTCATCCGGCAATCCGGGGAATGCCATCATCCCGGTGCCCGGTGAACCATTCTTGATGATCCAGAACAACTGACCATCCGAAATCTCTCGCATCAGCATCCCGCAGGTAAAATTCCTTGGCGGCGGCACCAACGCCGCACCCATGAACCCCTTCCCATCTCCTTGCTCACCGTGACACATGACACAGGCGACGGGCTGTGCCGTTTTGAGAAACAGCTGTTTTCCGGTTTGGATTGCACCCGCAGAGGCGGAAAGCGGATTCGTCTTGGCGAGGAAGTCTTCCGGAGCCGTGACCGTTTTGCGTGGTTGCGCGCAGGCATCACCCTGTCCTCCTCCCGGTACGGCTGCGACATCCGGCACTCCCTTGAAGGTCACCTTCAAATAGGCGATCACATCCGCCACCCCTTGCTGCCCGATGGTCAACCCCCAGTAAGGCATGTTCGGCGATTTTCCGATGGCCGGCCCGCCATGGTTGATCACGTTATAGAGATATTCCATCGGCAGTTTCTCGAACGGCATGTTGGCGTGGATGGCCGGTTTCGCCTCCAGACCCGATGCAGCTGGGCCATCGCCTGTTCCGGTCAAGCCGTGACACTGAGCGCAGTATTCCTTGTACAGCACCTTGCCTCGCCCTGCGTCGGCGCTGCGGAATTCAGGGCTTGTCCACGGCTCGTAATACTGGAAGTCGGGTACCCCTTGGACCATCAGATAGCCGATCACGGCGCGCAGCTGGGTTCTGTCGCATCGGCCAGGAACTCGCCGCTGTGCGGCACGAAATCCTGTGGATTCTGGCCGAAGCGAAACAGCCAGTCCTTGTCGTATCGCTGACCGGACTTCTGCAGAGCCGCGCTCTGTGGGCCTCCGATCAAGCGCCCGTTCTCCTCGATCGTATGACAGCCCAGGCACGCGTGGGCTTTATAGGCCACCCCGCCGAACGCGACGTCGAATTTGGTGACCTTCGACACATCAAAGGCCCCGATGGTTACTCGCGGATCTTTGTTGTGTTCGGCAAAGTAATCGGCAATTGCGTTGGCCTCGGATTCCGTCACCATTGGGTGCTTGGACGGAACGTCCGTCAGATCCCAACGATACCCCTTGGCGTAGATCGGGGCTTCCTTGCCGGTCAGCCAGCGAATGAGCCAGGACCGTTGATACTTGCTGCCTGCCCAAATCAAGTCGGGAGCTCGGAGATTGAATCGCGAATCGGCCATGCCTTCCAACCGGTGACATTGCACACAGGTCTGTTGGATGAGATCCTTGGCGCGAGATGGATCGCTCGCAAAAGACGGATCCTGAAACGATACGAGCCACACGATCAGGGTCACCGCCGTTCCAATTACTTGCTTCCTTCTCGCCAGATTCATCATGCGTTCCTTCTGTCTACAAGGCTTTAGCGGATCCCTCGCGCCTCGATCTATTCGCCTGTTACGATCCATTGCTTTTCAGAGGCGCATGGGGGTTCAACTGGATGGCGATCTTCGGCGTGACCGCGATCGATTGGTGCACCGTGCAACCAAGGGCCACCTTTAACAACCGCTCTTTTTGTTCCGAGGTGATTCGATGGGGAAGATGAATGCCGATGTCGATACGACCGACGCGATGAGGCCCCTCGGCCATGGTCCATTCCGCGTCTACGCTCAACCCCTCGCGAGGAATGCCGTGCCGTCCGCAGAATTGTCCGACAAAGTACCCAACACAACCGGCTAGCGAGCCGACGAACAGTTCGACCGGGCTCATACCGGCGTCCTGACCTCCGTCTTCCGCCGGCTGATCAGTGACGACCCGATGCGTTCCACTCGTGATGTCGTAGCGAGTCCCGCCGTGAAAGGTCGCCGTGAGTTTCATGTCGCTCCAGACTCTGGAAGTTTCGTCGTTCTCCACAGACACAGCATACTGAGCGACAATGAATGACGGACGGATTCTTCGGGCACCGCTCAGTACGGCACATCAGCCGGCTTCCCACCTTTCGGCCAATCATGGATCTTGTCGGGAAAGTCCGGCCGAGGTTGCGTATTGATATAGGCCGCGACATCAAACGCCTCGTCGTCCGTGACGGTCCACCCCCAGCCTCTCGGCATATTGGCCTTGATGTACGAGGCCGCCACGCTGATCCTCGCCATGCCCGCCCCGATGTTGTACGAACGCGGTCCCCACACCGGTGGCGCCGTCATCGTCCCCTGTCCATCGGAGCCATGGCAGAAGACACATTTCTGCTCGAACACCTTTTTGCCGTTGAGAGAATCAGGCTGGTGCGTCGATGCAATGCGTGGGATTCCGCGCCAGGGCACCGCACTGCCGGGCGGCATCGTCTGAGAGAGCCATTCGATGTACGCGACAATAGCCGTCAGTTTCACGCTGTCGGAAGGAAGAGGTTTGCCGTTCATGCTCCGTTCGAAACACTCGTTGATCCGCTCCGCGAGGGTCATCTGCCGTCCCGCACGCTCACGATACTGCGGATAGAGGGCGCTGATGCCGACGAATGACGCAGAATTTGGGTTGAGCCCAGCATCCAAATGACAATTCGTGCAGTTGAGCGCATTCCCGACATAACGCTTCCCGTACTCCTGTGTATCGACCACCATCTTGTAACCCAACCGAATTTGCTCTCCCCTCAGGTCACCGGGAATGGTTTCAGGAGAAGGTGGAGCAAATAATGCGTTCATCGACAACTCAGAATAGCGAGGGACGACCGACTCCTCGCTTCCTGTCACTCGTGGGGTCGGGGTACAACTCATCGTCATCCACAAGGCAATTGGCAGCGTGATACCCGCGATCGTCTGTCCATTCATGTACGAACCTCACCTTTTTCGTGTTGGGTGTTGGAGAGGACGCCTCCTCTGTCCAACCCTTTCTCTCTGGCATACCGTATGAGGCCATTCCAGGCCATTGGATTCAGCTTTATGGCTGTCCGCTTTGCCCGGCGCCCAACACGCGCACGTAGGCCAACACATCCCAGATTTCTTCATCGGAGAGAGAGTGTTTCCACGCGCCCATGGCGGTGTTCGGCTTGCCGTCATGAATGCGCCTGAACAAGGTGCCGTCGAGTCGTTCTTGAACGACAGGCGAGGTGAGGTCTGCCGGAGGTGGGACAAGCTTGACACCCGATGCTCCTGTGCCCTCGATACCATGACAACGGATACAGGTGTTCACATAGATCTCCCGCCCACTGACTGGATCGCCGCCCTTCGCTATGACAGTCAGCTCTTTCACTCCAGCATTGCTGAACCCCAGCCCGATCGCGCCAACTAGCAGGGCGAAAAATACCATCATTCGTCCGGTGATAAGCATCCTTGTCCTTTCAATGCAAAACTCTGCGATCACCGTGCCATCTTCCTCTAGCGCCACATGATAGCTTTCTCTTTATTTATTGCCTACTTATCATGATTTGTTATGATGACACGGAAAAAATGGGAGCACAAATGGCGACAAACACCCCAGAGCATCTTGGCCTACTGACGCAGGATGCCCCAGCCATCAATTGCTGGTTGTGGGAATGTCAAAAATTCTTTCAACTTATGATTAAACACACTACGCTATTCATCTGGTTGACTGATAATAAGATAGTAGATACTTCTCCTTATCAACTCTCATAGATGTCAAAACCTCTCTCTGCGTCTGTTTACAATCTCGCTGATCTCTTTGAGTTTCGTTGCCGGAGCTCCCAGGATGCGCTTGCCTATGCCGTTGTTCGTGGCAACCTCGAGATTGAGAATCAACTGACCTATAGCCAGCTTGAACGCATGGTGCGTTCGCTTGCCGACCGGCTTGCATGCGAAGTTCCACCAGGAACACGAACCCTTCTTCTCTACCCACAGGGGCTCGACGTCGTCTGCGCGTTTTGGGCGTGTGCGCGTGCCGGTCTCGTTCCGGTTCCAGTTCCGGCTCCCGATCTTGTCAGGCGGAAGCAGAGTCTGCCGAGACTTCGCGCTATTATCGAAGATGCCAAAGTATCACTGGTGCTCACAACTTTAGACATCGAGACTCTGTCTTCGGGGTTCTCACTTCCCAAGGGAGTCGGACAGATTAAGTGGATGGCGACGGATCAACCCGACGATCCTGCCGATCCGGTTGAATTGCCACGACCTACACGCACGGCCCTTGCCTATCTGCAATATACTTCGGGGTCGACGGCCACTCCTCGCGGCGTCATGGTCAGTCATGGGAACGTGCTCGCTCATTGCCAGGCCTTGAGCCTGGCCGGAGCCGTGTCGGACAACAGCCGGTCGCTCTGCTGGTTGCCCTACTTCCATGACTATGGACTGCTGCATGGAATCATCGCTCCGTTCTATGCCGGTATTCCCGCCTACCTGATGTCACCCGTCACGTTTCTGCGGCGGCCACTGCGTTGGCTCGAGGCAGTCTCCCGATTTGCCATTACCCATAGCGGCGGACCGAACTTCTCCTACGAGGCGTGTCTCAGGGCTGTACGGCAGCAAGGCAAATGGGAAGCTGATTTGAGTACATGGATGGTCGCCAGTTGCGGCGCGGAGCCCATCCATGCGGATACGGTTGAGCGGTTTATTAACACCTTCGGTCCGCGCGGCTTTCGGCGAGCAGCGTTTGCGCCGGCATATGGGCTCGCTGAAGCCACGTTGCTGGTGACCATGAAGCAGGTGGGTGCGGAGCCGACATTCTTGAAGGTAGAGGCGGAGGCATTGACGAAGTCGATCATCAAAGCGTCCCCCGCGTCGGACAAAGCAATTCGGACACTGGTCGGGTGCGGAGAACCCCTCGAAGAGACCCGTATCAAGATTGTGGATCCTACTACTCACAAGGAGTGCCGGCCAGATAACGTAGGAGAGGTGTGGCTCGCGGGTGCCGGGGTCGCCGCTGGTTACTGGGACAAACAGGAACAAACCAACGCCACATTCAAGGCAACCGTGGCCGGATCAGGAGATGGTCCCTTTTTGCGGACCGGTGATCTTGGATTCCTACACCGCGGAGAGCTGTTCCTGACCGGGCGCCTCAAAGACCTGGTCATCGTGCGGGGACGCAACTATTACCCTCATGATTTGGAGTGGACTGCCGGGCAAGCTCACCCGGGCTTGCGGCAAGGATGTGGGGCGGCCTTCTCGATCGAGGGCGAGACCGGAGAGTGGGTGGTGCTGGTCCATGAGATTGAGAAACAGCTGCCCGAATCGGATATCACCGAGGTGATGAGCTGTGTCCGTCGCGCATTGGCTGACGAGCATGAGCTGGAAATTCACAGTGTCGTGCTGATCAAAGCCGGAACGATCCCAAGGACCTCCAGCGGAAAAATTCAGCGGCACGCCTGCAAAGCCGCTTTTGAAGCCGGTCAGCTCGCGGTGGTCGCAGCGAGTACGCTGGACACAACGATCGAAGCTCAGAACGGCGAGGCACTGGGCGGAATTCCTGAAACGACGGTCGAGAAACGGCTGGCGGAGATCTGGCAGGAAGTGCTTGGAGGGCCTCCGCCGCGTCGTAATGCCAACTTCTTTGCATTCGGAGGCAATTCTCTCCTGGCCGCGCAGGTTGTGGAGCGAATCGTCGATGTGTTTCATGCCCAACTCCCTCTCAGTGTTGTGTTTGAATGTCCGACATTTTCCGATCTCGCCGCTCGTATCAGTGAAATGAGTGCCGGTCGGAACCAGGTACACACAGTCATGGAGGGAGGTGGAGGCGCGGATGACTGCGACCGCACGCAAGCTCCTCTCACGTCGCTGTTACCGGGCTCAACAAGAGAAGGCCGGATACCACTCAGCTCCTCGCAGCAGCGACTTTGGTTTTTGGAACAGGTCCACCCGGAAAGCGCCATTAATCATATTTCCATGTGTGTGCGCATACGAGGATCCGTCAGACCCGAAGTGTTGGAGCAGTCGGCGCAGGAAATCATGCGCCGACATGAAATTCTTCGAACTCGGTTCGGATCGGAAAGGGGAGAGGGATACGCGGAAGTATGCTCCGATATGAAGTTTACGATAGGACGACATGATTTCCAAACCCTGAGCCAGACTGAGCAAGAAATCGAGGTCCGGCAGTTCTTACGAACGGAAGCCGGCCAACCCTTTGATCTCAGACGAGGACCGTTGTTCAGGGTTGTGCTGCTGGCACTTGAGCGGGATGTGTATGTTCTGGCGCTGACATTCCACCGCCTCGTCGCCGATGGCTGGTCTCTGCGTCTTTTTTGTAAAGAAATGGCCCTTCTCTGGGAAGCCGGTGGAGACGCTCGGAGGGCTCGACTGTCCAAGTCGAACGTTCAGTACGCGGACTTTGCCGATTGGCAGCGAATCAGGCTTGAGCAAGACCTTCGCGAGGTCCATCGTGAATATTGGACCCGGCAGTTGAGCGGCGTCCGGCCACCTGCTGAATTGCCTGCCGACCGTCCACGGCCGAAGGTGCGGACGTTTGGGGGGGCCGTGCGGTCGCGGCCACTTTCTCCAGGACTTGCAGGCGCCTTGGATCTCTTCTGTCAACGGCAGAGTGCGACCAGATTCATGGTGTTGTATGCCGTCTTTGTGACGTGGATACATCGCTACACGCAGGAGTCCGACGTCGTGATCGGATCGGTGGTGGCCGACAGGCGTCGTAGAGAACTCGAAGATATGATGGGGTATTGCGTCAATACGGTGGCGCTTCGGGCTCAACTTTCCGACGGGCTGACGGGACACGGTCTGTTGAAACAAATACGCCGGGTGGTGGCAGATGCCTATGATCATCAGGAACTCCCGTTTGAAGAGGTAATCGAGACGCTGTCATTACAACGCGAGAGGCAGCTTTCCCCGCTTTTTAACGTGATGATTGTCTGCGAAGACGACCCGTTGTCGATGTTTAAGGTCAGAAATATTGAGGCATCCCACCTGCCCTGGGAACCGACTGCGTCGGAGTTTGACCTCGTGCTGATGTTGGTCAACAAGGTGCACGGGTTGGAATTGGCGTTCCTCTACGACCGCGCGATCTTTGATGAGTCGACGATCCATCGCATGCTGGGACAGATCGAGACGCTTCTTGAGGAATTCATCAAGAGACCTGAAACCCCTCTTGATGAACTCTCATTGCTGACGCATGAAGAGCAGCGCCAGAGGCTCCTCCAATGGAACCGGCCGACAACCCCTGTTCCGTGTTCTTCCGGTATCCATGCGCTCATCGAGGCACAGGTAGAACGAACTCCTCATGCACCGGCCGTCACGTGCGGGGACCAGTCCGTCAGCTATCAAGAGTTGAACCGCCGAGCGAATCGAGTGGCCCACGCCTTACAAAGCTTGGGGGTCCGTGCTGATCTCCCAGTGGGTCTCTGTGTCGAGCGTTCGATAGACGGCCTTGTGGGTCTCCTTGGTATTCTCAAAGCAGGGGGAGGCTATGTTCCCCTTGATCCATCCTTCCCCGGTCACCGCCTCCAGCTCATGCTGGAGGATGCGAAGATTGCTATCGTCGTGACTCAGGGACATCTTCGTAGCCATTTACAAGGTTATACCGGCCACATCTGTGACCTGGAGACCATCGGTCAATCAGTAGTACGTGGAGAGGACGAGAATCTCGCCGTCTCAATTTCCCCAGATCAACTCGCGTATATCATGTACACCTCGGGTTCGACCGGGCAGCCAAAAGGTGTGGCGGTAACACACCGCAATCTGGTGACTTCTCTTCATGCCAGACTTCTTTATTATCGGGAACAGGTATCCCGGTTCTTGCTGACGTTCTCGCTGGCCTTTGATGGGTCCGTGACGGGTATCTTTTGGACACTGGTGGAGGGAGGGGAGTTAATCATTCCTTCAGCGGCCGCCCATCGCAGTCCGACAGAGCTTGCCACGCTTATCGCGCATCACCGCATCTCGCATGTTGTGTGGGTGCCTTCCTTGTATCAAGTCGTGCTCGGTGAGGCCGTGAATGCTCAGTTAGAATCGCTTCGTATCGTCGTGACGGCCGGCGAGAGCCTTCCCCTTGAACTCGTGAGAAGGCACTACCAATTCCTGCCCCACACGAAGCTCTTCAACGAGTATGGGCCGACTGAAGCCACCGTCTGGTGTAGCGTGTATCAAACGACTCGCGAGGAGACAGGAGCCCGTGTGCCGATCGGAAAATCGATCGATACGATGCAGCTTTATGTCCTGGATACGCGCCTGCAGCCGATGCCGGTTGGGGTGCCGGGCGAGCTCTACGTCGCAGGGGATGGCCTGGCCCGCGGGTATGTGAACCAACCTCAGTTGACCCACGAGCGGTTTCTCGCAAATCCTTTCGTGACCGGTTCCAGGCTGTACCGAACCGGAGATCTGGCTCGGTGTCGCGAGGACGGCAATGTGGAGTTTCTTGGGCGGATGGATCAGCAGGTCAAGCTGCGTGGCTATCGAATCGAGCTGGGCGAAGTCGAATATACGCTGAGCAACTTCCCGGGCGTCTATCAGACGGCGGTGCTGCTTCGACAAGATAAACCGGACCAGCACCGGTTGGTCGCCTATGTCACCGGGCAGCCATCGCTCAAAGAACGCCTCGAACAGATTCGGAGTTATCTCCTCGCGCGATTACCGCACTATATGGTGCCCTCGGTCATTCTATGGGTGGAAGCGATGCCGCTCACTACGACGGGAAAAGTGAATCGCGGCGCTCTTCCCGCCCCCGAAGCTTCAGCCGGCCAAACCGCAGCCAAGATTGCTCCGACGAATCAGGTCGAAGAATCGTTGGCTGAGCTGTGGAAGTCCGTTCTTGCAGTACCGGAAGCCGGCATCCGGGACAATTTCTTCGAACGAGGAGGCCACTCTCTGTTGGCTACTCAGCTCGTCTCCCGCATACGCGAGCTGTTTGAGGTTGACCTCCCGCTCCCGGTGCTTTTTGAGCGACCCACTATCGAAGCCTTGGCCGAAGCCGTGACGCGTTTACGCGATCAGGAACAGAGAGTTTCCGTGCTTCCACCGATCGTTCAGGTTCCCAGAGATCGGCCGCTCCCTCTCTCCTATTCTCAGCAACGGATGTGGCTGATGTATCGGTTGGCCCCTGAGAGCACGGCCTATAATATGCCGTTCGCATCGCGGCAGATGGGACGGCTCAACAAATCGGCCCTCCGGAGTACCATCGATGCCATCTGTAGACGCCACGAGGCTTTTCGAACGACGTTCGTGATGACGGGTGAGGGGCCGATCCAGATCATCAGTCCCTTTCAATCCCCTCATTGGACCGAAGTCGATCTGACACAGCTCCCCCACGAACAGCGACAACAGCAGGCGGCTCGGCTTGTGGAGCAGGAGGCGAGCCAACCGTTCGATCTTGAAAAGGGTCCGCTCGCGAGATTTCTATTGATTGCGATCGAGCCCGAAGATCACGTGCTGGTGCTCACGATGCATCATATTATCGGCGATCAGTGGTCGTTCGGAATCATCGGACATGAGTTTGCAGTGTTCTACAATGCGTTTTGCTGCGGAGAGATTCCCGCCATAAAGCCGGTCCCTCTTCAGTATGCCGACTATGCGGTGTGGCAGCGGCGTTGTCTCACCGGCGATCGGCTCAGTGCCCAGTCAGATTACTGGCAGAAGAAGCTGGCAGGTCTTTCCAGGCTTTCCTTGCCGACCGATTACCCACGGCCTGCGGCGCAAACATTCAACGGCTCACATTGCATGCTTGAGTTGCCCACGTCGTTGATCGATCGTCTGAAGCAATTCAGCGCGGACCACAATGCAACGGTGTTCATGACCCTGTTGGCCTGCTTTCAAGTTCTTTTGGGTCGCTATTCCGGACAACACGATGTCGCGGTGGGGTCCCCCATCGCCAACCGGACTCAATCTGCGGTCGAATCGATCATCGGGTCGTTCGTCAACACCCTGGTGCTGCGTACCGATCTCTCCGGCGATCCGACGTTCGTCGAGCTGGTAGCGCAGGTCCGCGAAACGGCGTTAGGCGCCTATGCCAATCAGGACTTTCCGTTCGATAAATTGGTCGAGACGATGCACTCGACCCGCGACCATAGCTCGGCCCCGCTGGTGCAGGTCCTCTTCAATTTACCGAATGCTCCTATCGGAGAGATCGACGTCCATGGTTTGAGCTGGGTGCCGTTCGAAGTGGAGACGCAAGCCGCACAATTCGATTTGAGCTTGACGATCGATACGGAGATCTCCCGCAAAGCTTATTTGACCTTCAATACCGATCTCTTTCAGCCACAGACCGCTGAGCGTATGTTGGGACAGTATAAGGCCCTGCTTCAGAGCGCATTGGGCAATCCAAAATCCAGGCTTTCCGAGCTTCCGACACTCACAGCACTCGAGCGCAAGCAGATGTTGAAGGACTGGAACTGCACGCAACAAGACTATCCGCAGTCCCAATGTTTCCCGCAGCTGTTTGAATCCCAGGCCGAGAGGACGCCCGACGCCATCGCCTTGTCGATGGGACAGAAGGCGCTGCGGTATGGTGAGCTCAATGCCCGTGCGAATCAGTTGGCGCGCTATCTCCAAACACTGGGCGTTCGACCCGGTGTGACGGTCGGCATTGGTCTTGAGCGATCGTTGGAGATGGTCATTGCGCTGATGGGGGTGCTCAAAGCCGGTGGCGCCTACGTGCCGCTCGATCCTGAGTATCCACGGGATCGGCTTCGGTTCATGACTGAGGATGCATCGGTCGTGGTCCTACTCACATCAGAAGAACTATCTGATCGGTTTGATGCCCAAACCTGCCGCGTGCTGAGTCTCGATCGAGATTGGAAACGGATCGTCCAACAGGTTGACGACAATCTTCCTCCGATCGCGATGCCTCAAGATCTCGCGTATATCCTTTACACATCGGGATCGACGGGACAGCCCAAAGGGGTAGAAATTCCTCACCAGGCGCTTCTGAATTTCTTGTGCTCGATACGACGAGAACCGGGATGTTCTGCTCAAGATATCCTGTTATCCGTCACGACACTGTCCTTCGATATTGCCGGACTGGAGCTGTATGTCCCGTTACTGGTCGGTGCCCGTGTCGAGATCGCCGATCGAGCGGTTACGATGGACGGGAGGCAATTACGTGCCCTCTGCGAAGCCGTCCAGCCGACGATCATGCAAGCAACCCCTGCAACATGGCGAATGTTGATTGAGGCGGGCTGGTTGGGCAGTCAGAAACTGACGGTGCTGTGCGGAGGGGAAGCCCTTCCTCCGGACCTTGCGACGTCGTTGCGAGATCGCAGCTCCGCCCTGTGGAATATGTATGGTCCGACTGAAACCACGATTTGGTCCACGATCGAGAAAATAGAACGCACGGATCAGGAAATTACCATTGGGCGGCCGATTGCCAACACGGACGTGTATATCTTGGATCACTTCCTCCAGCCGGTTCCCATCGGGGTTGCCGGGGAACTCTATATCGGAGGCCATGGGTTAGCCAGAGGGTATCGTGGACGGCCCGAGTTGACACAGGACCGGTTCATCCCTCACCCATTTTCAATCGCTTCCCCCTCGAAATTGTACCGAACAGGAGATTTGGCTCGTTATCGAGCCGATGGACGCATCGTGCATCTGGGACGATTGGATCATCAGGTCAAAATTAGAGGGTTCAGAGTCGAATTGGGTGACATCGAGACGGCGTTAAGCCGCCATCCCGCAGTCCGTCAGGCCGTGGTGACGGCGCGGGAAGATCAGCACGGTGATAAGCAGCTAGTGGCTTATGTGGTCTTCCAGGATGGCTCTGCTCCAAACCAGATGGAACTTCGCTCGTTTCTGCGGTCTGAGATTCCGGAATATATGGTTCCCCCACTCTTCATCTCTCTGAGCGCCATGCCTTTGACGGCCAATAACAAGGTCGACAGGAAAGCCTTACCGGCCCCAGCCTCCACCCTCTCAAGTGATGCGGTTTATGTCGCACCGAGCGCGCAAATAGATGTACAAATGGCTGCCTTGTGGCAGCAGGTATTCGGGATCAACAATGTCGGCATTCATGATAACTTCTTCGATCTCGGCGGTCACTCGCTTAAAGCAGCTCAGCTCTTCTATCTCATTGAACAGGTATACGGCCGACATCTTCCGCTTTCTACATTGTTTCAGGCGCCCACTATCGCCAGTCTCACATCACTCCTTGCTCAGGAACAGTCGTCATCACCGTGGCAATCGCTGGTCACCATTCATCCCAACGGGTTGTCTGTCCCTGTCTTTTTGATTCCGGGTATCGGAGGGGATGTGTTGTGGTTCGCTCAGTTGGCGAGGTTGCTGAGTCGGACTCATCCGGTGTACGGCTTTCAAGCCCGAGGTTTCGACGGAAAAGCGGAACCATTTGACTCTGTGACGGAGATGGCAAAACAGTACGTCGCTGAAATCCGCACGTGTTTCCCGAAAGGGCCCTATGCGATCGTTGGCACATGCATTGGCGGATTAGTCGCCTATGAGATGGCCCAGCGATTGGTAGCGCAAGGCGAATCCGTCACCCTGGTTATTATGAACAGCTGGCATCCGAGTTCGTATCGCTCAGATGTGACTGAGCATCCTCGCCCGCTTCCATTGCCGCTGGCTGTTCTTTGGCTGACCTGGCGCACTGTTGGAGACCTCCTGCGCAGACCAATGAACGAATGGTTGTCGGTCGTGCGACGGAAATGTGAGACGCTCTGGTCCATTGTCCACGGACCGACTGGGAATGAACGAAGACAGCAGCTCGGCAAACGTATCGAGGAAGCAATGCTCCATGCGGCCGCCCACTATGCCATACGCGCATACTCCGGACGCATACTCAATGTCGTGGCTTCGAACCGGGTGATGGAGCACGATACCAGACGTGCGTGGAGAGACCTGGCGGGCGGAGGATGCGAGACGTTGGAAGTCGCCGCCTGGCGTACGGAAGAACTCGTCGTTTCACCGCATGTCCAAGAAACATCTTCGCGCATACTGCGATTTATCGCCGAGCATTCTCAAGATACTCCGGTGCAACCTACGAATAGGGCAGCGTGATTTTCATCATCTCCGCTGGCCGAGCAGCGAAGGTGCTGTCAGCATCAGGATAACAATGTGCGGATCTCATTCCATTCAATCGATAGTCTAGCCAGTACAGAACGGCAGGATCCCGTCTCGCTTGAGCCGAAATCTGTGCATCTCTGGGGTATTGAGCTCGACGGGTCGTCAGACTGCCTCGCGAGATGTGCACAATGGTTGGACGACGTCGAGCGAGGTCGAGCGGCTCGCCTGGTTCGAGAGGGGGACCGGCAGCAATACGTGCTGGCTCATGGTGGCCTCAGAGCGGTGCTGAGCCGGTACCTTGGGGTCTCCCCGGATGTCGTGGCGCTGGATCGGAGCGCGGCAGGCAAGCCCTTCGTGACGGCGAAATCGGAGGATCGGTCCGCGATCACGTTCAATATGTCCCATGCCCATGGCCGTGCGCTCATTGCGGTTTCAAACGCGCAAGAGGTCGGAGTCGATCTCGAATTCGTTCGGTCGGATATCGAGGCGGAAAAACTATCCCGGCGTTATTTTGCGGACACTGAACATGCGGCAATCATGCGGTTGCCCCAGGAACAGCGTGCGCCTAGATTCTTCCGCTACTGGGTTGCGAAAGAAGCGGCGCTCAAGGCCCAAGGCATCGGGCTCCAAGGACTGGCCGAGTGCAAGATGATCCTCGGAACGGATGAGGCCGACGCGGAAGTTGGAGTCCGATTGGGCTCTCGGGTGCAGAATAAGGTGAGGGTTCGTTTTCTTTCTTGTGAGAATGGATGGGAAGCTGCGGTGGCTGCCCAAGAGTTAGACCGGGTGAAGCAGTGGGTCTAGAGCCCCCCTGCCCCTTCCCTCCATATGATTACGGTATCTTCACAACCGACGCATCGGCGGCACTTTCGACACAGGTTCATAGTCGAATCTCTTTCCCTCCCGAGACCTGGGGAATTCCTGCGTTCTGGGGCCGGAGATGGGAAGTGTGCCTGCCCTCCTTCAGAACCTACAGCGCACGCGGATCACAAGTCATGACCTTTTCTCTCCGGCTGCCTGGGCGTTCCTTCCGGCTAACACTTGTTGCTCCGCCGCGATCCAGTCATCCCAATCATGGCCGTCCTGATAGCCTCGTTGCTCGTAGAGTTGAAAGGCCAAGGCAGCAATACGTGCATGGACGTTCTCTGTCGTGTCCCCATTCATCAACGATTCCGTGATTGGAGTCTCGGTGACTGTCGGATCGTGTTTCGATGAGTTGACTCGGGATTTGCGTCGCGGTCCTGATGTCGCGTGTGTTTTCATCGATTCGTTCTCCTCTATTTTCGTTTTTCTTATGGTTCCTGTCGCATGTCGGCTAATGGGCCGCTTCAGAAACGCCGCCCGTGATAGGCGCAAAGGGGCGGCTTAGAGAGGCCAATGGAAAGGCCGGTTGCCGGCGGATTTGACGCAGCGTGTGAGCGATCTGTTCAGGCCTACTCCAATCACTCCAGAGCACCCCCGGAACCTCAACCACCGCGAGCCGCTCAGGAACCCGCAGCAGCAATTCCGAAGAAAAGTTTCTGGTCGGCAGATGTTCATAGATCGTCTCGAGGGTTTTCGTTTCATAAGATGTGCCGATCGCCGCACGAAGTCGATCAAAGTTCGGCATGATGTCGGGGGAACATTGCCAGCCCAATTCCCACAGTGTCTCCACCTTGGCCACCACCACCGACATATTCCACAACGCCCCCGCCGCGAGTGCCGCATCAGCCTGAGCCGCCGTTGGTTTATCCAAGAATGCGTGGACCGCCTGAATCCGATAATTGGAGGAACGATCGAGCTCCTCACCAGGCTCCAGCCACCCATAGTCCAGTTCGAGACGGTCCGGAGTGACGCCGAGCAGCACGAGGCGGTCGGGCAGCCACTCAGCAGTCCAAATTGCGCGCTGGACCGAATCGAGAAAGTGCTGCTCCGGATACACAAAATGGTCCGATGGATAGATCACCACAGTAGCCTGAGGGTCGCGAGCCGCGACATATGTGACAGGGAGGAAGATCTCAGCACTCGTGTTGCGATCGGCCGGTTGTAGGATCACCGTGCCGGAGGGTCGTTCGCCCAACTGAGACCATGCCTCCCACGCATGCGATCTGGCGATCACGATCACTTTATGATCGGCAGCAGTGAGTCGATCAGCCCGACCCAGTGTATGCTGGAACAACGATCTGGATCCGGTAAAAGCACAGTATTGCTTTGGTCTTGGACGGCCCAACCACCGTTGGACAAGTGACCCGAGCCGCTCGACTTCACCCCCGGCCAGTACAATTGACCAGACTCGATCATTGTGCTTTGCGTGATTGCCCATCCCTTCCTCCCTTATCAACGAACGCTCATTCCAACTTTGCGACCTTGAATTCCGACAGATGGTCTTCATGGAACATTCTGGGCGCGATCGAACGACCGTTCGGCCATGCAATCGTGGCAATACGTAGGTGCGAACCACATATCCTCAGATACCACATGATGCCTGGCGCGATAGGTCTCGACATCAACCCAAATCCCTCGTCCAAACTCGCTTCTTTCGTCATCACGAACTTTCCCACAGAAACAACAACTGGGGACGAGAACGTGCATGGTAATCTCCTCTCCGGTTTCCCGCGACCGTCCTGTTGTTCATGAGGTACAGCGGTTCCCCGTCGGATCGATCAGACCGGAATGGTCCGGGTATTGTGCCTCGCTTGTTTCATTTGCCCGTGGAGCCTGATCTCGTTCGCCTTCCTTCGATTGCTCCTGATCACCGGGTCAAAGAGTTACCCGCACACCAGGCAGCGCCATTCGTCGGAGCACTTGTATCCCCTCCCGCCCGTCCAATCACGCAGCTCTTTCTCGACCATCAGACCCTGGCATCGAGAACAGATCACAAGTAGATTCCCTCCTTGCTGGCCTGAGATTCAGGACCAACGTGACCGAGCATCGTGCCATCAGCGGCATCACGTCCCGCGTGGACCAGCTCTGAAGCCGGCTGGGCCGGTCCAATCGACACTTCATAGTCGAATCGGGTCGGATGGCGGAGGACGAGTCGTCCCTCGCGGCTCAGTTGGTCGATAACGGCAAACACTTCACTCCAGGAAAACTGAGGCAGCCGGTGAAGCAAGGCATCGAGCGTACAGGGGCCACGGCTGGTCAGCTCGGTTCGAATAGCGGACTCCACGGTTACCGTATAGGCCATGGGAATCTCCTTTCAGACTAATCGGGGGCACCGACGAACCGCGAGGAGTTGAAGCCTGCAGCGATCTGCTCTCAGCTATTCGCTGCGCACTTGTTCATGACGTCTTGTACGGAGGGAATATATAGGCGAGCGGACTAATTTATACTATCGGCGGGTGCGCGATTCTGGTGTCGTATCTTCTTGCGTGTGATTGTCCCTGTCCATACGACAAACGGGGAAGGATCGAGCCGTCTCCTTCGCGTGGGAGGGGCACTCAGTGAATAGTGAGGAACGGAGAGCAACGCGACACTTACTTCTCCGGCCACTCGTTTGGGAGGCTCTGTGCAGGCTAGACCAACCCATGCTGGACAGCGTAGCGCATGAGTTCGGCGTTGTTCTTAAGGCTCAGTTTGTCGAGAATGCGGGCGCGGTACGTGCTGATCGTCGTGACCCCTAAACGCATGGATTCGGCGATTTCCGAGACGGTCTTTCCTGAGGCAAGAAAACGCATCACTTCGTATTCGCGATCTGACAGGAGTTCGTGCGGCATCCGGTCGGTCGGTTTGTGAACGAGTCGCACTAGTTTTTCCCCAAGCGACTGGTTCACATACTGTCCGCCTGCGAGCACCTTCTTCATGGCCTTCACCAGTTCCTCGGGTGCGCTGGCCTTCGTCAGATACGCGTCAGCACCGGCTTTGAACATGCGGACGGCGTATTGATCCTCCGGGTGCATGCTCAGGATGATGACCGGCAACGACGGCCTTTCCTTCTTCACCTGCATAAGCGCGTCTGCCCCAGTGGTGCCGGGCATGGAGATATCCAGAATAAGGACGTCCCATTTCTTCCGCCGGACCAGCTCCAGCAGCTCGTGGGCATTTGCACATTCCCCGACCGTGAGGTCTCCTAGACCGTCGGAGAGTAGATCTTTGATCCCGCGCCGAAAGAGTGGAAAATCGTCGGCGATCAGAACTTTCAGCATGGGCGTAAATAAAGCTAACGGCTAATGGCGAGTAGCTCTGAACCACTCGCTGCTCTCTATTCGCTATTGGCTATTTGCTGCTGCTATCGGCAATCGCAAGGTCACGGTCGTCCCCTGCCCGGGCCAGCTGGCAATCCCAACGTGGCCACCCAAACTGCACGCGCGCTCGCGCATTCCCAAGAGACCCAACGAAGCCAAATCGGTCAGCTTCTCGGCAGAGATACCCTGCCCATCATCCTGAACTTCAAGCAACAGTTCGCCGTTGACCTGTTCGATCAACACTCGGACAGACGTCGCCATTGCATGGCGCGCGACATTTGTGAGCGCTTCCTGACAGATCCGAAATGCGGCCGTCGCGTGTGCGCCATCGAGAACGATTTTCTCCTGCAACGCTTTGCAGACGCACTGCGTGCCACTCCGCCGTTCGAAGTCCTGGCACTGCCATTCAATTGCCGCCACCAACCCGAGATCGTCCAGGATGCCAGGCCTGAGCTCTACTACCAGCCGCTGGACCGAGGCAATCGTTGAATCTATGTCGGCCATCATTGAATGTACCTTCTCTTTCATCTTCGCGCGGGGAAAGTATGAACCACCCGTCAAGGACTGCAGTCGGGCCAAGTCCAACTTCAGACAGGTCAGCCGGACGCCCAACTCATCATGCAGCTCCCGCGCAATTCGGGTCCGTTCTTCCTCGCGCACGACATCCAGCCTCTGCGAGAGGGTGCGCAACTCGCCCAAGGTTCGTTGCAACTGTTCCTCCGACCGCTTGCGATCGGTGATGTCCACGTGCGAGCCCAGGAGGCGCACGCGCCGGCCGTCCGGCTCGAGGGCGAACGAGGCGCAGGCGGCGATCCAGCGGTAGGAGCCATCCTTGTGCCGCAGGCGGAATTCCTGCGCGTACTCTCCCTCCGGCTTTTCCAGATAGGCACTCACATAGGCCAGGGCCCGCTCCTGATCCTCGGGGTGCAGGCGCGCCTCCCATTCCTCGAAGCGCCCGGCGATTTCATGGTCTTCGTATCCCAGCTGCCGTTTCCATTCGGGGGTGAACTCCACCTCGTTTGTGATGGTGTTCCAATCCCAGAGGCCTGTATTGGAAGCCTGGAGCGTCTGACGCAGCTTCGTCTGCGCGATCTGTAATGCAGACTCCGCCCGCCTCCGCTCGGTGATGTCGATCACAATGCCGCACAGCGCGGACATCTGTCTCTGTTCATTCAGCAAGGGAAACTTCATGACGATGCCCGTGTGAATACCATCATCATGGAGCGCCTCTTCTTCAAATTCCATCGCCAGCCCGGCATCCAGGATCTTTTGGTCATTGGCGCGAAACGCCGCGGCCTGCATCGGAGGGAAGATTTCTTCGTCCATTTTTCCGATGATATCGCGGCTCGCAATGTGGAAGACTTCTTCATACCTTCGATTGATCTGCAGATAGCGTCCCTCGATGTCTTTGAGGAACATCAGCGCTGGGCTGTTGTCCATGATCGCTCGGAATCGTGCCTCGCTCTCGCACAGAATCTCTTCCATCCGCACACGTTCAACGGCATGGCACAGGGATCGTGTCAGGAGAGGGCCGGTCACTTGCCCTTTCACGAGATAGTCCTGCACTCCCGACTGAATCAATTGCAGTCCTAGCGCCTCATCTTCAACTCCGGTCAGGACAACGATCGGCATCCTATTCGAGGTGGCACGTATCCTGAAAACGGTGTCCAGACCCTGACTATCGGGCAGTGAGAGATCCAGCAACACCACGTCGAAACTCGTTTCGACGAGGCGTTCGATTCCCGCAGATAGTCGATCGACGTGCGTCAACTCGAATCGGCCGGCGCCTGCTTCCGTCAGGTGTTCCCGCAGAAGTCGGACATCGCCGGGGTTGTCTTCAATCAGGAGAATGCGCATGGAACTCTGAGTCGTCATTCATCAACCGTAGAAAGATAAGATGGCTCTTCGTCCGGCAATTGTCGATCGATGTGATTTGCATTCGGTTGACGATTCATGTGTCACGCCTCACGTGATTGCCGTTCTTCGGCAACACGACGATCCCCAACCAGAAGTCCTCGATCGTTTTCACCACCGTGATGAACTGTTCCAAATCCACCGGCTTGGTGACGTAGCAGTTGGCGTGAAGGTTGTAGGTTTTCAACACGTCTTGTTCATTCTGTGAGGTCGTCAATACCACCACTGGAATGCGCTTCAATTTCTCGTCGTCTTTTATCTCCGCCAATACCTCGCGACCGTCTTTCTTGGGAAGATTCAGGTCGAGCAGAATCAGATGCGGGCGAGGCGCATTGGCGTACTGGCCTTCCCGGCGCAGAAAGGCCAAGGCCTCGACGCCATCCTTGAGCACCGTCAGGTGATTGATCACCTTGGCCTCTTTCAAGGCTTCTTTGGTCAAGCGCACATCACCCGGATTGTCTTCCACTAATAAGATCTCGATCGGTTTCACAAGTTCGGAAACCATCATGCCTCCTTGTTAAAAAACAATCGACATTCGTCAACCGCCTGGTCTATCCGGTCTGTCTAGCCCCCACGCGTTACTGCCGGCAATGTGAAATAGAACGTCGCCCCCTTGCCGAGTTGCGACTTCACCCAAATGCGTCCGCCGTGGCGCTCGATGATCTTTTTGCAGATCGCCAAACCGATGCCGGTCCCGGGATATTCTTCCCTGTTGTGCAGGCGCTGAAAGACGACGAAGATGCGGTCCGCGTATTGCGGATCGATCCCGATGCCGTTATCACGGATCGCAAACTGCCACTCGGCGTCCTTCCGCTCGGTCGAAATGTGAACCCACGGCGGCTCCTGGCCTCTGAATTTGATGGCGTTGCCGATCAGGTTCTGAAAGACCTGTCCCAATTGGACCCTGTCGGCCATTACCGTCAGCTGGACATCGTGAGTCACGGCCGCCCGACTCTCGTCGATGGCGAGCCGCAAATTATCCAGCACCTCTTCCAAGAGGGCCTTACAATCCACCAGTTCAAAACCGTGGCCATGTGTCGTCACGCGCGAGTATGCCAAGAGGTCATTGATCAGCCTCTGCATCCGGTTGGCGCCGTCCACGGCGTAGCCGATGAACTCGTCCGCATCGGTATCGAGTTTCCCTTTGTACCGTTTCGCCAAGAGTTGAGTGTAACTGGACACCATGCGCAGCGGCTCCTGCAAGTCGTGCGAGGCAACATAGGCGAACTGCTCCAGTTCCGCATTGGACTGTTTGAGCTCGGCTACCTTCTTTTCCAGTTCCTGGCGCGCCCGAAGCAGCTCCCGGTGCTCGTTGGCGAGCTGTGTTTGGAGCCTTTTGTGCTCGGTCATATCGCGGATGGCCGCCAGGATAAACAACCCGCCTCCCCGCTCCAGCGGCCAAAGGTTGATATCCACCGGGAATTCGGTCTCGTCTTTCCGGCGCGCGTATAGCTCCAGGCCGGCTCCCATGGGGCGTGCGCGAGGCTGGGAGATGAAGCCCGCACGATTACCGGAATGAGCACTTCGATGCCGTTCCGGCACGAGCACTTCGACTTTCTGGCCGATCAGTTCTTCACGACGATACCCGAACCACGTCTCAGTTGGACGGTTGACGAAGACGATTCGGCCTGTCCAGTCGACGATCAACCGGGCCTCCGACACGGCCTCCAGGATCCAGCCAATTTCCGCCTCCCACTCACGCAGGTTGGTCATCATGATCGATTCTCAGCCATCGGCTGGATAGCCCCGACGCGCATCATGCATGTCTCGTTGTTCAGATCTCGGGTGAAGTCCAAGTTTCGGGTTTCGCGAAGCCGGAGTCGTGCGTTCAGCACCTCAATCGTGAAACCCAGAACTTACAACGAGTGTCTCTCTCCACAAGCCCGGATTCGCGATGGCCTGAAGCCCTACTCCTTTTAATTACGACGGTCGTGTGGAGACATCTATGGGCACTCTGGGGGACGTTTCGCGGTGAGGAGCCGACAGAAACAGGAGCAGGGGCCGACGTTGGATGTCGAAGTGTACCGAATAAATCTGAAAGCAAACGGATAGGGAAACATTTCGACAGCAACCGTACTGGTGCATCCCGCACAGAGCCCGCATGCTGGTGTCCAGCGCATGCAGGACTTAGCACGATCTATTTAAACTAGCAGAGTTCACAAATCAAGACAAGGAGACCGGCCATGACAGACCATGGCTGGGGCAGGCGAGGGAGCCCACTGGATTTTTCCCAGGACCCGATAGTTAAATGTGTACATGGAACGACGATCCCGATGTTCTATACGAGTATCACCTGCAGTTACTGCGCAATCTCCGCCAAGTATTCTTATCGGGCCTTCTTTATCAGGTGCTTTCCCGGCAGCGCGTATCTGATCATTTGCGACTGCTGCCTCGCTCGGGAAAGACGATATCTGGTTGCAGAGGACCCAGCCCTGGTAGGTGCGTGTTCTTCGGCCTCTCTGGGCGAAGAATCTATGCAGCCGTTGGCCGGTTCGATGCGGAAGGCGATCCTTGCGGCCACGGATCGCTGGATCGAGAACTTTTCCTTGCCGAGGATCCACGATTTGCCGATCATCTCCACTTTGTTTCGTTCCTGCAAACGCATTTCCTGACCTGCATTATTTTATGACGCTCGCCAAGGGTCAGGAACCGATGATGCGCTTGTTCCACTCCGGACTCTGTTCGATCTCCCTCAGCCGCCATTCACACAAGACATTTGAATATAACTGGGACCATAAAGGTCGCCGAGACCAGAACTTTTGCGGTGAATGTTCAAGCGTTGCTTCCCAGATCTGGGTCGCAGGAGTGCTGTGCTTCGACTCTTCGGACACGTGAATGTCCAGGGCGTCGGACATGGCATCGGCGATGGCTCTCGTCAGAATTCCACTGATCACGATGACGCGTAAATGTGTTCCGGAGTGCAGTCCCACCATCAGCCCGGGTGTGCTAATAACTCCCGAGGTCAATCCGAAACTGATCCCCGTCTCCAAGACGCTTTCATCCTGTTTCATCGACCCCATGAACGCGGGAAGATCAGAATATAGGCGAGGACGTCGCGGATGACCCCGTCCGATAGTTTTGATTTCCAGGCATCCATGGTGGTACTCGGTCGTCCCTCATGGATACTCTTCAAGAGGTGGGGATCCGGCTTCAAGAGCACCTGGTTCGATGTCAGATCCGCCACAGGCCGTCGAACCGCACGGCGCTGGTGTTCGTCACTGCTTTTCCACTAGGTCCCACCGATACTCCATTAGCGGCCACACTCCGGCGAGTGCTGTACGCATTGCCGAAGCCATGAGCCGATCTGATCGAGCAAGGCGGCGACCGCTCGGTTGGCAGCCAGCACACCTCCATAGGCGTTCTCGCTCGGAGCATTCTCCACCGCTTCAAAAGCCCGTGTGCTCACGATTTCGGATTCTTTGAGATCGACCAATTGTGTGCGGATCGACACCCTGACTCGGCTCGGTTGCTGGAAAAACTCCTGTTGTAGAGAGAATCCATAGGTATCCAGGCGATAGTCTCCGCGGATCGAATTTGGCAGCGGAATCACGGAATGCCACACCCCACTCCGGCTAAGCACCTCAACCATCAACGGCGTGAGCATGCGCACCGGTGTATCGGCCCATTGATTCACGGCATAGAAGTCCAGTTCGTACGGACGTTTGACGTACACCATGCGTTGCGTTTCAAATCCGGGCTCCGGTTGGGGCGGACTCACGAGCAACACCGGGCCGTTGCTCCCGTCAGGCCGGCCCACGCTGTGCCAGCCATCAAGGCTCAACTGATACGTACGAATTTCCTGAGAATCCTTGCCGATCGATAGACAGCCGGCGGCCGTCGCGAACAACAAGGCATACGCCGCCGTCTGTACCAGCTGAAACTTCATCTGAAGCCTTTCCCATCATTCGTGAAGCGTATCTCTAAAACAAAGATGAGATAGGCTCCCGTTCCATCCTGCGCTTCATGCTTCACGAGATACATTTCACGGCTATTACTCCCCCGGACCGCGGGGCGGCGTCTTTCGTCCAAATACCAGAGAGCTCGGCTCTCGTTCAAAATCCCTCGCCACCCGAGTCAACGTACTCGTGAGCTGTCTCAGTTCCGTGACCAATGAGCCGGCTTCTGGAAGGGTCCGCCGCGTGAACTGTTGCAGTTCGGGTCTGGCCTCATTGACGACCGTTCCCACGGTCTTGCTGGTCCGAGCCAGTTCGTCCGTCGCAGTGCCCAGCGCGACGACGCTCTTGTTAATCCCCGCGAGTAAGGTCGGAACCTGCGCATTGAGCGATGCCGTCAACTTGACAAGGTTGTCGGCGCTTCTGGCGGCACCGTCCAGACTTTGCTCGATCTGCGTCTTATGAGCCGCGACAGTCTGCGCGACATCGGCGAGGTCCTTGATCGTCTTCTTGAGCAGCACGCGATTTTCTTCATCCAAAACCTTCGCCGCCCCCTTCGCCGCCGTATCAAGATCAACCAAGAGTTGGGCCAGACCTTCTTCAGAAAGTAAACGAGAGACGGCTTCATCCAAGCGGAAGAACAGGGATGGACCGGTCTTGATGACCGGATAGACTTGCCCCTCTTGAGCTTGCAACGAAGGAGCATCTCGGCTTCCTCCGGTCAAATTGACCGTTGCAAGCCCAGTGAGCCCCTGGGTCTCAAGCACGGCGACCGTGTCGGTCTTGATCGGCGTTCCGCGCACGATTTCCATCGTTAACAGAACTTCTTCCGGATTGTCCGGGCTTAAGGCAATGGCCTTGACCCGGCCCACATCGACGCCCCGATATTTGACGGTAGAATTCACGCTCAGTCCTGCGACCGACTCCCGCATATAGGCCAAGTACCGGTCGTAAGAGCCTCGGTAATCCGTCTTTCCCAGCCACAAAATGCCGGCTAGGACAGCCGCTCCGAGAAACGCTACGAACGACCCGACCAGAATATAGTTGACCTTTGGTTCCATCTAGAGGCCTTCTTGGTATCTTGTCATTCGTCCCTCGTATCTCGATCCTGAGTTGCTCGTTCGAGTTTCACGTTTCACGTTATAGAACTCGAACAGAGAACTCGCAACTCTTCATTGACTTGACTCACGAGATACGCTTCACGTTTCACGGCTGACGTTGCCGGTGATTCCACGCCGCCTGTTCGCTCGCCGCCCTCCCGCGTGGTCCGTGGAAGTATTCGCGGACGACGGGATCGTCCGATCGTGACAATTCCTGCATGCTTCCAACACCCAACACCTTCCCACGGCCCAGGACAGCCACACGATTGGTGATTCGCCATAGCGAATCCAAATCGTGTGTGACCATAACCACCGTCAGCCCCAAGAGACTCTTCAATGAGAGCACGAGGTCGTCGAATCCCGCTGCGATGATCGGATCGAGCCCTGCCGTGGGCTCGTCGAGAAACAACAACTCCGGGTCCATGATAATCGCCCGGGCGAGTGCAGCCCGCCTCCGCATGCCCCCACTGAGCTCGTTGGGATATTTCGCGGCACTGTCCGGCGGCAATCCCACCATCGCGATTTTGGCGGCGACCATGTCGCGGATCAACCCCGCACTCAGAGTCGTATGTTCTCGCAACGGGACCGCGACATTCTCCGCCAGGGTGAATGAGCTGAACAGTGCGCCATACTGGAACATCACACCGAATCGGCGATGGACCGGATGGCCGTTGCCCGTTTCCAATCGCCGGCTGTCCAATCCGAACAGCCGTATCGTTCCGGCCGAGGGAGTGATCAGGCCGATGATCTCCCGTAACAATGTGGTCTTGCCGGACCCGTTGCCTCCGGCAATCGCAAAGATTTCACCCCGGCGAATAGATAGGCTGACGTCCTCATGGACAACAGTCTGTCCGAACTTCGTCACCACGTGGCTCACTTCGATGACCGGTGTCTCTGCATTTATGGCCGACGGCATCGGTAACTACCTCTCACACACCCTTGCGCTCCCATCAAAGGTCCCACCAATTGAGAAGAATGCTGCAGATCGCATCGAACACGATCACGAAAAAAATCCCCTGTACGACACTGATGGTGGTGTGTCGACCGACATCGTCCACACCACCACGAATCTGAAACCCTTGATAACAGCCCACCAACGCGATGATCACCGCGAAGAATGGTGCCTTCCCCAACCCGATGAGAAAGTGTTGAACAGGGACGGCTTCTTCGAATCGCGCGATAAACTCCGAGAAACTCACGTTGAGTTCTCCCAGGGCAATGAGCATGCCGCCGAATACGCCCACGACATCCGCGTAAACTGTCAACAGGGGCAGGGCGATGATCAAGGCAAGCGACCGAGGCAATACGAGCAGATTCATGGGAGAGATCCCCAATGTCCGTACGGCATCCAGCTCTTCCGTCACCTTCATGGTGCCGATTTCAGCCGCATAGGCGGATCCCGAACGGCCGGCGATGAGGATCGCCACGATCAACGGCGCGATTTCACGCAACAGCGAGATGCCGACCAAGTCCACGATAAAAATGTTCGTGCCGAACTTCCGCAACTGTTCCGCACCTTGATAGGCAATCACCACTCCGACGAGAAACGTCAGCAGGCCCGTGATCGGCAAGGCTCTGACGCCGTCCAGTTCGACGAACCGCAAGAGCGCCCGCCATCGAATGGAACTCGGCCGCATCAGTGACCGGCCGAACGCGATGGTACTTTCCCCGAGAAAGGCGAGCGCGCGAATCGCGGATGCTTGCCGGGACTGTATGGCGCGCGAGACGCCCTCAGCCCACCCCGGCCCGCGGACAGCGGCTCCGCGCTCGGATCGAGGCCGCTGCATCTCGATTTTTCTAAGCAGTTCGGCAAATTCCGGTTTCAGCCCTTGGAGTGACGCCTGTTGCCCCTTGTGGCGCACACCTTCGATGCAGCGCTGCAGTACGAGTGCGCCGCCCGTATCCATAGCGGTCACTTCACCGGCGTCGCACAGGACGGTCGAGGTCTCCGGCCATCGAAGTGTTCGACCGCCGCGCTCCAGCTGGGCCAAGTTCGGAAGGGTCCAAGCCCCCCGGCAACGGATCACATTATCCTCGACAGAGATGGTTGCCTGTTGTTCCACCGGCTTCACTCCGTCGGTCGCCCCGACTCTTCACGCGATTGAGCCGCACACGCATCAGGATTTTCGCTGAGCACCACGAGGGGTGTCTCCATACACCGCTCACACAGTTTCAATGACCGCCTTCAGCTCAGCTCCGGTAATGACCTCTCGTTCCAACAAGAGCTTCGCCCCTCGTTCCAGAGCGGCCTTCTTGTCTTCCAGCAATCGTTTCACCCGTCCGTACTGCGCCTCGATGATCCGCCGCACTTCGCAATCGATTTCACGGGCGGTCTCTTCGGAATAATCGCCTTTTTCGGACGCGACCGGAAGCTGGAGAAACTGGGGTTGTCGCTCTCGTTCCAACGTGATGGTGCCGAGCTTTTCGCTCATTCCGTAGGCCTTCACCATGCTCTTTGCGATGTCCGTGGCTTTGACGAGATCGTTCTGCGCCCCCGTCGAAGCCTCGCCGAAGATGGTCTCCTCGGCAATCCGCCCGCCGAGTAATACAGCGACTTTATTCTCCAATTCAGATTTCGTCATCAGAAACCGGTCTTCCGTCGGAAGCTGCAGCGTGTAGCCGAGTGCCGCCACGCCGCGGGGAATGATGGAGATCTTCTGTACCTGATCGGACCCTGGTATGGATAGGGCGACGAGCGCGTGGCCGGTTTCGTGAAAGGCGACCCGCTCTTTTTCCATCTTGTTCAGGACTCGATTCTTCTTTTCTAATCCGGCAATGACCCGCTCCACGGCCTCCTGCAACTCAGCGAAGCTCACCTGATCTTTTCCTCGGCGTACCGCGAGTAACGCCGCCTCGTTGATGACGTTCGCTAGATCGGCGCCGGAGAATCCCGGTGTCATTGCTGCAATCTGTTCCAGATCAGCCTCCTGGCTCAACGCCACCTTCTTGGCGTGAACTCGAAGCACGTCCAGACGCCCTTTCTTGTCTGGACGATCCACCGTCACGTGGCGATCGAATCGACCCGCGCGCAGCAGCGCAGGGTCGAGAATTTCAGGACGGTTGGTGGCGGCCATGAGAATCACGCCGACCCGAGGATCGAATCCATCCATCTCGACCAATAGCTGATTGAGGGTTTGTTCGCGTTCCTCGTGCGCCATGGGGCCGACACCGCGGGCTTTTCCCAGTGCATCCAACTCGTCGATGAAAATAATGCAGGGAGCTTTGCCCTTCGCCTGTTCGAACAGATCACGGACTCTCGCCGCCCCCACCCCCACGAACATCTCGACAAACTCGGATCCGCTGATGCTGAAGAACGGCACTCCAGACTCGCCCGCCACCGCCCTCGCCAGCAGCGTCTTGCCGGTTCCAGGCGGGCCGACGAGCAGGATCCCCTTGGGAATCTTGCCGCCGAGCTTGGTGAACTTCTCCGGTGTCTTTAGGAACTCGATCACCTCGCGTAATTCATCCTTGGCCTCGTCTACCCCGGCCACGTCCGCGAACGTCACCTTGATGTCCTTTTCCATATAGATCTTGGCCTTCGACTGGCCGACCTGCATGAAGCCGCCCTGGGCCTGCCCCAATCGGCGAAAAATGAAGAACCAGATGCCGGCGAAGAGGGCAACCGGGATAATCCACGACAGCAGATCGCGCCAAAATGTGGATTCAATGACACCGGAAAAGATGACGCCATGTTGGTTGAGCTCGCGGACCAGATCCGGGTCCTCGACGCGCACGGTTGCAAAGGCCTTCTGCTCTTTCGAATCTCCCTCGGGCTTCAACTTTCCGGTGAGCACTTGGCTGGTCACCGAGACCTCGGCCACCTTCCCGGTTGCCACTAACTTCTTGAATTCACTGTATGGGAGTTCTTCGACCTTGCTCAGGGCGTGAATGAAGTCATGCACGATCACCACCGCCATAACGGCGAGCAGCACGTACCAGATGGAAAAGGAGACTTTCTTATTCATCGGCGTTGTTCCTCCATGGTGCTGAGCGGGACTTGCCTCAGCGCCGACAGCTTGAACATTGACCGATTCTCAGCATCTACGCGTAACTCTAGAACAGAAAATAAGCACCGATACCGAACGATTCGGTCTTCTGCGAATAGAAGAATTGCCCATACGGATTATATCCATGATAGTAGTTGAAAAGAATTCTGAAGCGTTTATAAGACCCGTGCCGAGTCATATCAAACCCCATGAGCAGGTTGGTATTGATGTGCCAATCCTGCTGCTCAACGGATTTAAAATCCGCCGTCAGGACGGGCGAAAAGCGGATCGGATTCGAGAGGAGACCGAACAGGTACGATCGTCCCGCTGGCGTCGGTGTCCGCGCTTCGAACCCCCATTGCGCGGTATTGCGGTCGATCTGGGAGGGTTGTCGATTGACCATCACCGCTCCTCCCCCATACAGACGCAACCATTTCCGGACATCATAGGACACAATCATGTCGACTTCTTCAAACTGGAGGCCGATCGACTGAAATCCAGGGTGAGCCCCAAGGAACTCATCTCCAATGTGACTGCTCTGGTGATAAAAGCGTAGGCGTGCGGACCAGTTGCCATGGCGCCAGGTCAGCGGGATGCCGACGTTGAAGTCGATATTGATGAGCGCGGAATTCGACGTATCCAGATCAAATTGCGCGAAAATCCCCGTCAGGAGGCTGATTTGCCATCCATTACATCCCTTTCGCCTGGTATAGAATCCAAAATTTTCTCCAATGCCGACCGACCCAATGTTCGCATTAGTCCGTTCATTTCGAGATTGCGTGGATTGCCAGAGCGCAAAGAATTGCGGCTGTTTCGGGTCGGCCAAGAGCGGACGAAACAGATCGTCCGACGGAAACATCTCACTCGTGGCTTCCCCTTCCGAGAGTTCAGGAGGTTGCTGGTACCGACAATCCAGTACCTCTTTCGGCGTCGAGTCATTCGGCTTTTTCTCGTTCGAATCATCCGCATAGGCCTGTCCTGCGAGCAGGCAGACGATAACCACGATCCCGATAATCCATCGTTCGACAGACACTCTGCGACCCATGAAATCCTCCCATCCAAAGTTGTGCAGTACAGGCTGGACGCCGCTTCCAATAGCATATTTCGGATGGGAAATTCACATGGTTTCGTCGCAGTTCGCTTCGATTTTTCGATGTGCCAAGGTGGCACATTGAGTAGGTCCAGACTGGATATGGCCATTCCGTCATACTCCGGGAACACGAACCAAAACTGTGACCATGACCGCGGGCGTCGACGAACGGGGCAGGCACGTGGATCGCTGCCTTGTCATGCACGGGGCCGCCGTACAGACTTCCTATTTCCACTCCACTTCCATCGGCTGATCTCCGGCATGTCTTCACCATGTTCACCGATATATCGTTTGTGCTCCACACGTTTGTCTCGTATGGCCTGCTTGGTATAGTCGGCTCGCGAGCCGCGCAGGGGTATGCGGTCGATGACGTCGACGACCAGATGAAACCGATCGATATCGTTCATCACCGCCATGTCGAAGGGTGTTGTCGTAGTTCCCTCTTCCTTATACCCACGCACATGTAAGTTCTTGTGATTGGTCCGCCGGTACGTGAGCCGGTGAATCAACCAGGGATAGCCGTGGAAAGCAAAGATGATCGGCTTGTCGGTCGTAAAGAGTGCGTCAAAATCCAGGTCGGACAACCCGTTCGGATGCTCGGCCCGAGGCTGCAACTTCATGAGATCCACCACGTTGACCACACGCACCTTCACGTCCGGTAAATATCGGCGCAGCAAGGAGACAGCGGCTAATGTTTCCATCGTCGGGACATCGCCGCAACAGCCCATCACGACATCCGGCTCGCTATCTTTGTCGTTACTTGCCCATGTCCAGATGCCGATACCAGCTGTGCAATGAGCGATCGCCTCGTTCATATCGAGCCACTGGGGAGCCGATTGCTTGCCGGCCACGATCACGTTGACATGGTTCCGGCTACGCAAGCAGTGGTCCGTGACACATAACAGTGTATTGGCATCGGGCGGAAGATACACCCTGATCACCTCGGCCTTTTTATTGACCACATGATCGATAAAGCCGGGATCTTGATGGCTGAAGCCATTGTGATCCTGCCGCCAGACGTGGGACGACAGTAAATAGTTCAGTGAAGCGATCGGTCTTCGCCAAGGAATATGGCCGCAGATCTTCAGCCACTTGGCATGCTGATTGAACATCGAGTCGATGATGTGAATGAAGGCCTCATAACAGGAAAAAAATCCGTGTCGGCCCGTCAACAGGTAGCCTTCCAGCCACCCCTGGCATTGGTGCTCACTGAGCATCTCCATGACCCGGCCGTCCGGTGCCAGGTGGTCGTCATATGGATAACGCTCCGCCATCCAGGCTCGGTTCGTCACCTCCAATACGTCCTGCCAGCGGTTGGAATTGTTCTCGTCGGGACTGAAGAGACGGAAATTCCGGCTGTCCATATTGAGCGCCATGGTGTCCCGCAGAAATGTCCCCATGACGCGGGTGGCCTGGGCTTCGACGGCACCCGGCTTTTTCACGATGACGGCGTATCGCCGGAAATCGGGCAGACGTAAATCTTTAAGAAGAACCCCGCCGTTGGCATGGAGATTCGCGCTCATCCGGCGCTCTCCCTTGGGTGCTAGCTCAGCGAGCTCAGGCTTGAATCGTCCTGTTTTGTCAAACAGCGTTTCCGGCTTATAACTTTTCATCCACTGCTCAAGAATCTTGACATGGGCCTGTTTGTCCATGTCGCCCATTGGGACTTGATGGGACCGCCAGTAGTCTTCGGTCCGCTTGCCGTCGATCTCCGGCGGACAGGTCCAGCCTTTGGGTGTTCGAAGCACGATCATCGGCCAGATCGGGCGTTTTTCTGCACCTTTGTGGCGGGCGTCGGCCCTGATCCGCCGGATGTCCCTCACCGCCGCATCGAGCGTCGAAACCATCAATTGATGCATGACGGAGGGATCGTTGCCCTCGACGAAATAGGGACGATAGCCGTAACCGCGAAACAGGTCCTCCAATTCGTCACGGCTGATCCGGGCCAGAACCGCGGGACTCGCAATTTTGTACCCGTTGAGATGCAGTATGGGTAGAACCACACCGTCAGTGACCGGGTTGAGAAATTTGTTGGAATGCCAGCTCGTCGCGAGCGGACCGGTTTCGGCCTCGCCATCGCCGACTACGCAGGCGACGACCAGGTCGGGATTATCGAATGCGGCCCCGTACGCGTGGGACAGTGAGTATCCCAATTCGCCTCCTTCGTGGATGGAACCGGGCGTTTCCGGTGCCACATGGCTGGGAATGCCTCCCGGAAAAGAAAATTGCTTGAACAGTCGCTTCAGGCCTTGTCCATCCTGCGAGACGTTCGGATAGACTTCGCTGTAGGTCCCTTCGAGGTAGGTATTCGCGACAAGCCCCGGCCCCCCATGGCCGGGCCCGGCGATATAGATCATGTTGAGGTCGTGTTGCTTGATGATCCGGTTTAGATGCACATAGATGAAGTTCAAGCCCGGCGTCGTTCCCCAATGACCAAGCAAGCGCGGTTTGATGTGGGCGCGCGTCAGCGGTTTCGTCAGCAGCGGATTGTCGTACAGATAGATTTGACCGACGGACAAATAATTCGCCGCCCGCCAATAGGCATCCATCTTCTTCAAAAGGTCCGGACTCACTGATGTCTTGGTTTTGCGCGCCATGCGTCCTCATTGCGTTGTGGGGTTGATTTCGAGCAACCGAAGGATCGATTCCGCAATCTCACGTTCTTCGTCCGTATGCATCACGCGAACCGTCACGGGGGTTCCCTCTATGGATATCACCGGGGCATTGGCCTCGTTGCGTGCCGCATCGACGACCATGCCCAGAAATTCCAAGCCGTCGCAGATGCGTGCGCGAATCACCGGAGCATGCTCTCCGATCCCGGCGCTGAAGACCAAGGTGTCCAATCCACCCAGCACGGCTGCCAACGCCCCGATCCATTTTCGCGCTTGATAACAAAACAACTCAACCGCCTCGGCTGCCCGCGGATCACGTTGCTCCTGATCGAGCAAGTCCCGCATATCGGAACTGATCTCTGAGACCCCTAGCAGGCCCGATTCGGTATTTACCATTCGATGAAACCGCTCCACGGTCATGCCTTCTGTTCGCGCCAAATAAGGAAGCACCCCCGGATCAAGATCTCCGGACCGACGGCTCATCGGCAGGCCTGAAGCCGGAGTGAATCCCATCGTCGTATCGACGGCCTGTCCATTGGTGACCGCGGCCATGCTTGCCCCGTTTCCAAGATGAGCCAGTATGATACGACCGCTTGCTTCACCCGGGTTTCCAACTCTGGCCAGTTCTTTCATAAGAAAGGCATAGGACAACCCGTGGAATCCGTATCGTTGAAGACCCAGCTTCTCATACCGCCGGGGAATCGGCAGCAGGCGCGCAACCCACGGCATGTCGCGATGAAATGCCGTGTCGAAACAGGCGACTTGAGTAAGAGTCGAATCATACTGACGGAACGATTCGATCAAGGTGATTTCCGACGGCAGATGCTCCGGGCTGTAGGAGCGCAGTCGTCGAAGCTCCGCCAACAACTCGGGCGTCACTCGTTCGGGTCTGCTATAGGTCCTCCCTCCATGGACGACACGATGTCCGACGGCATAGAGACGCCCAATACCGACCTGTTGCTCCAACCATTCGATTATAAACCCGACGCAGGTCTGATGGTCGGGTGCGTGAACGGCCCGAAGGGTCGGTTGTTGCGTGGCCGTGTCGGTGACACGCATCTCACTGTTCGGCAGGCCGATCCGATCGATCATGCCGCGTGTCACCGGCACCGTGGGATCCGCATCTCGAAATAGAGCGAACTTGATGCTGGACGATCCGCTGTTGATCGTGAGAATGAACAAGCTCGGTTCCAGTCGATTCATGTTGCCAGTCATCTCGACCGTGCATTACAAGAAGGTCTTAAAGTTCAGATGCACTCGCGGACGAAGGAGCGTATCGATGCATGACTGGGGTACTTATGCGCACAATGCCACGGCATTGTTTGTCATCGCCAATCCGGTCGGGGTCACGCCGCTTTTTATAAGCCTGACCAACCGGCAAACCGAGGAACAGAGACGACACACGGCACGGCTCACTGCAACAACGGTGGTGATCGTCCTCATCACAGCCATGTTCCTGGGAGAGGTCGTCCTCCATTTCTTCGGAATTCGAATGGCCTCATTCCGCGCCGGCGGGGGAATTCTTATCCTCTTGATGGCCATCGCCATGCTGCAAGCTCGACCGAGCCCTACCCATCACACGGCGGAAGAGTCGAAGGAAGCCGCAGTACGTGACGAGGTGGCCGTCGTTCCTTTAGGCATTCCGCTTGTGGCAGGACCCGGTGCGATCAGCACCGTGATCATTTATGCCGACCAGGCTACGACTTGGTTCGATATGACCATGCTCTTGCTCACGATCCTCTGCGTCGCCGGCTCGGTGTGGATCGCGCTGCGCCTGTCGGACCGAATTAGAGTCATTTTGGGCACGACAGGCATCAACATCGTCACCCGCTTGCTGGGATTAATACTGGCAGCCGTGGGAGTCGAATTCCTCGCCGATGGCTTGACTCAATTGCTTCCGGGTCTAGCGAATCAGAAATAAGCCGAGCGACGCTTCCTTGCGAGGGAGCGTCTGCTGTTCTTCCGGCGCTCACCGTGGGACGTTCAGGGTCAGTTGAGGCAACATCCACCTTCCCATATATCCCAACTACTCGTGTCTCGTCCGACGATTTCCACGATTCAGGTACGATGTTACAAATCATAACGCCCGGCTGCCTCAGGCTGATAGAGAATTTCTTCGATCCTCACCTTGCGTTTCCCGGCCGGCACGAGCCAGTCCACCGTATCACTCACCCGGTACCCGAGGACGGCGGTACCGATCGGAGCAAGAATCGAGATTCGATTCTTCTCAATATCGGCATCGGACGGAAACACAAGGGTATAACTTTTTTCCTCGCCCGTCTCCATATCCTTGAGGCGAACCCGAGAGTTCATCGTAACCACGTTATCAGGAATTGCAGTAGGCTCTACGATATGGGCTCGGTCCAGCTCATTCTGTAAACTCTCCAGATATTCCCGGTCTCGTTCCTTGAAGCTGATCCCCACCTCCAGCAGTTCCTTGAGGCGAGCCAGGTCGAATTTGGTGATGTAGATGTCCCGAGGTTCCATGTCTATGCTCCTTTGTTCATGATTCCAGCCTCGCCGAGAGACCACACGGCGAAAGCCCGGCGCAGACTTCGGCGCCCTCTCGGAAGATACGACCTAACAATCGACCGCCCCCAATTTCAGCAGCTGTGTTGTCAGCGATTGAGAAAACCCATTTGCGCATAGACCCCTTGTCGGCCTCCAGGAGCCAGCGGAATGGTCAGCGCCGGACAGCCGGCGATCCGGGCCACACCTTCTCTGCTACGCGGTCACAATCATCGGCACGGAGACACCGTGTCCTCAGCAAGACCAATACCTGACGTTAATGGCTTCCCTGTGCACTTGATCGTGCTTCTACCCCACAACCTGATCAGAGGAAGGCGACGTAATGGAATGGCCGACTGTTGCCATTCGCGGCACACAGACTGCTCGTCATGTAGCACTATGCCACCATGCATGACTGGGACGTGTGAATGACGGCGGTGACTGTGCTAAAAAGGGCCACAAGAACAGGCTTCAGACCTCTGTCCTCCAGCATCACATCCTTACTTCTTTCGGCAGAGCTCCTTCAGTAGAAGTGGGGAAATATCCGGTTGACATGCCCATTAACCATGAACGCGCTCTTCTGGTCGGGAAACCCTTCAAAGTCTTTCTTAGCTTGCTCCTCGCAAGTGTCTGCGTTTCGGAGTCGGTGTGGGGTGGAAATTCAGAGATCCGTCAGACGCAACCTGTCGATCCATTGTTCACCGGTACGCTGCTCTCGACACGAGGCCGCACACTCGATCAGGGACATGTCGTCGTCGAGCCATATTTCTACTTTACGCGATATGGCGGATTGTATAACGACAATTGGCGTCTTCAATCCGCGACCGTCTCGCGCACCATCATCCAACAAATCTACTTCATCTATGGCTTAACGAGCCGGATGGATGTCGAGATCGCGCCACAGTGGCTCGAGAATTCTTCAGAAGGCGAGTCCTTCTCCGGGTTCGGCGACTTTCCGCTCCAGCTTGGCTTTCAAGCGCTGAAAGGTGGTCCGGATTCTTGGCTGCCCGATGTTCGAGTCTGGGTCCAGGAGATATTTCCGACCGGACGCGCGAACAATCTCAGTCCGTCCACGACGGGTCTGGGTGGGACCGGCGGCGGCTCTTTTGCAACGACGCTGGGCATCGGTGTGCAGAAAGCGATATGGCTGGGTGGAGATCATGTCTTCAGGTACCGTGTGAATGCGACGTATGGCTTCCACTCGCCCGTCACCGTACGCGGATTTAATACCTACGGCGGAGGATTCGGCACGGAGGGCCGCGTTGATCCTGGATCGGTGACCACTCTGACTGTCGCAGGAGAATATAGCCTCACGCGATATCTGGTCCTCGCGTTCGATATCGGGTTTCAGACGGTCAATGCGACGCGTTTTTCCGGCACAACAGGGGTCGGCGCGAACGGCGAACAGGCGATCGTTGGAAGGGGGTATGGCAATCTGCTCACGATTGCTCCGGCCGTGGAATACCATTTCAATCAACACGTCGGCTTTATTGCCGGTCCCTGGTTCAGCCTGAGAGGCAGGAACACCTCCGAATTCTTTGGGGTTGTGGCGGCTCTCTACCTGTTTATGTAAGCGCCGTCCGGCGCAAACTCCGTCGACGATACAGTGCACGGTCACTCGCCGCGGAGGTACCGCCCGACCAGTCGGTAGGCATTGTGGAGATACTGCGCCATCATCCCCTGAGTATTGAAGAATCCGCTGTTCAACGCAATCGCACTCGGTTCGAGGCAGGCTTCGATCCGATCACCGATAGACCAGCCGTCACCTCTTCCACATGTCCTACGATCCACCAACCATCGAGTACGCTCAGGCTCGGCACACCGTCGACCGCAGCCTTCACGCCGCTTGTCCCGGACGCCTCCATGGGAGGGAGCGGGGCGTTGAGCCACACATCCACACCATAGGCCGTAGAGACCAGCACGGTCATCTCTCTCTCCTGGAGCAACTCGCGATCGCTTTCATGAAGCTACCCTTGCCCGAGCCTTCGGGTCCGATGAGACCGTAGATTTCGCCGTTCCTGACCTCAAGATCGACTCTATCAACCACCACATATTTCTCATAGCGCTTGAGAACGCCGGCGACTGTCATGATCGCAGGTTCACTGCTCGCCATGTATACCCTTCATTCTGCCGGTCTAACCGAGAGGCGTAGCTTGCAAAGAGGGAGCCCGGTGAGAGGAGATCTCAGCTAGAACGTTGTTTAATTAAGAATTCACAGGTTGAACGGCCACACGCGTAAGACAGGTTTCAAGGCAGGGGCAACTTGCGACAGGGAAGAAAACTGTGCAGTCGCAGTAGGCCATAGATCAGGGGCGTTTTGCGTACCGAAGGAAAGGAAGTCCAGCCTTCGTCTACTACACTGCGCGACGCATGCCGGAGCTACTCGCGTCGGTGACCTTGCTGACCGCCTGAGAAATTACACGATACAGCTGCTCATGCGCGGCCCCCTTGTCGAGCAATGTATGGGCACCGGCATTCGACATCGCCTCTTGATTCTTCTTTCCCACGTTGAATGAGAGGCCGATGACATGCAAGTCCGGATGTTTTCGCATGATGCGTCCTGTCGCTTCAATCCCGTCCATCCCCGGCATGTTGATGTCCATTACGACCACCGCCGGCTCCAACCGGTCCACCTGCTTCACTGCCTCCTCTCCATTTGCCGCCTCACCCACTAGGTTAATATCGACGAAACGATCAAGCGACTTTCGCAATGCCTGGCGGACGAGGAAGTGGTCATCCACCAGCAGGACACGAATGGGTCTCAGTGATTTCTGGTGATATGTCGAACGCTGAGTACGATGAGCGACGGCATGTGCCGACATATGGACCTCCTATCGGTAAGGCAATTACTTCTGACTGAGATACGGATCGTCGATTACGGTGCAGCATTCAAGGCAACGAACCTTGCCCGTTCGTTTGCCGCTTCTGGTCAGGACATCAGCGATGAGACGCTGATGTGTGCAGCCCGTTTTTTGAGCGGCGACACCGATCTCCGGTTCGGCGTTCTGAATCATCTGCATTTCCATAGATGGCTCAAATATCTCCACATGAATCGCATTGTCATCTTGCGGTACGTCCAGATGTCGGTTCATTGGAGATTCTCAGACCAGGTACTCCTGAGGCCAGGGTCGGCGACACACCCTGAGGCGTGTGTTCGCTTACGGTAAGACTAAGAAATGCCCTGCTGAATTATCTGAGGGTGAACAGGTGAAACGTCCAGACGCGTGTCTCCTGCAGGACGATAGGTTTGTATCCTATAGGTCCTACCGGCATCCAATGTCACACAGATCTCCCCCCTCCGGCTTAAGTGGTCAATGGCTAGGAACACCTGATTCCAGGTCAAGTCCGGACAGAGTGCCACGATTTCTTCTATGAGACACGCCGTGCCCTGCTGCTCCAGTGCGATTCGAACTCGATCAACGAACGCGTCTGTAGCCATGAGTCACCTACCTTTCTCATGCCTTCTGGCGTTTCACTTTTTCTAATACAGAGAGCAATACGTAGAAAACTAGGAGTTACCCCAGTTTTCGAGGCGATTGTTGCCGGCCAGTGTGAGCAGGCTTTCTAGGGGGGCCCTGCTGCGTATTAACTAAATGGGATGAAAAATATTGGAATGGTGGATATGAGCAACCAACATGTCGTGTGGAGGGGGAGCCACGGTGCTTCATTCGTGGCTTCTTCTACGGGAGCCGAACCTACAAGAGCACCATATCGCCAACTAGGAATTGGCTCTATTTCCAACACTAATTCTGCCGGGAGCAGAGTCACTTACCTGGATTTCACCCTTGGTCTCCGAACCTATCAAGCGCCAAGACCAAGGCCCGGAGACTGCGTTCAGTTAGCGATTGAATCCAAAGTCACACGGTGGGTGAACTATCTATCATAGCGGAGCCGGAGATGTGACCGAACAGGCTAGGGCTGTTCGTGAGTCAGTCCTTGCGCAATGGCGTACCGCACTAACTCCGTCGTCGTGTGAATGTCCAGCTCCTTCATCAGGCAGTTCTTGTGGAACTCGACGGTCTTTACGGAGAGCTTGAGCAATTCGGCAACCTCTTTTGTTCTCTTGCCTTCGCCTATCAATTGCAACACTTCGCGCTGCCGCGGTGTCAATTCAGCAATGGATCCCTTGACGGCCGGTCCTTCTTCAGCCTTCAGGGCTTTCTCGATGACCGGCTTGGCGATGGACGGGGTCAGATAGTATTTTCCTTGCAGAACGGCCTCGATCGCCTGCGGTAATTCTGAGACGGCGGATTGTTTTAACAGATAGCCGTTGCCGCCGGCTTTGAACGCTTCGGTGGCATACTGCGGACTCGCATGCATAGTGAGAAAAAGGAGTTTCACATCCGGCTGTGATTTCTTGAGTCGCCGCACCGCATCCAGACCATTCAAGAGCGGCATGGATATATCCACGAGAATCAAGTCCGGTTTAGACCGCTCCGCCGCCTCGAGCAAGGCCCGGCCATCCTCTACCATTCCCACCACGTCGTACCGTTCCTCGAGCAATTTACGCACACCTGCCAGCAAGATGGAATGATCGTCGGCCATCAGCACACGAGGCTTCTTCATCATGGTTGCTCCCTCAGGCTCACCATTTAACGAGGCACCTGTCTTGATGCACGCTGTACATGGTATGTAAGCAGTCAGTCGTCGTCAATCATGTCAGGGAGCGACACCCAGGCCTCGACCTCCGTGCCATCTCCCGGTTTCGTTCTCACGTGAAATGTGCCATGGAGGGCCTTCACACGCTCTGCCATGCTGGTCAAGCCCAACCCGTCCAGTTTACCGACGTTCTGAAATTGCTCAAACCCGCACCCGTCATCAACAACGGATATTCCAACAGTGCGCCCCGCTCGAATGAGACGGACCAGGACGTTGGTGGCTTCGGCGTGTTTCCTCACGTTCTGCAGACTTTCCTGCAACACGCGATAGAGGCACGTGGCTTGCTCAAGCGGAATGGGAGTTCGCAAGTCTCGCACGACAATCTCCGTGGCCAATCCGGTTCGTGCGGAGAACTCCTCCACATATTCTCTGGCGGCTGCTTCCAGGCCCGCATGCTCGAGAAGGGAGGGATGAAGTTGATGCGCCAGGCGTTGTAGATCGGTCGTGAGCTGTTCCGCCTTATCCCCTAACTGCTTGAGGTGCCAGGAGTTCAATGCATCAGATTCAGAAGCCTGAAGAAGGGATCTGCTTTGAAGGTCGATCGTCAGCGCCGCGAGCCGCTGCGTAAAATCGTCGTGCAGATCGCGCGCAATGCGTTTCCGCTCCTGTTCCTGCGCCGTCAGAAGTTTCTCCGTGAGGTCTTGTAACTGTGCTTGCTGAATGCGCAGCTCTTTCTGGTTCTGCAGTAGCGCCAGACTGCCCTTTTTTCGGTCGGTGATGTCCTCTGTAAAAATGACGATGCCGCCCACACGATCAGAGTGCATCTGCCAAGGTCTCACTTCCCAGCAGAGCCATTGTTCAGACCCATCGACTCGCTCGAAGCGGTCTTCTTCCTCGCGCACAATCTCGCCTGCCAACCCTTGCCTATGCGCGACCTTCAATCGCGCCGGAAGGTCGGGGAAGATTTCATAATGCGAACGGCCGATAATCTGCTTGTCCCATAAGTCATAGTGGTCCATCCAACGGCGGCTGACGGCGAGATATTGCATGTCTCGGTCGAACATGGCAAGCGCCACCGGCGCATGTTCGATGAATATGCGCAATCGCTCCTCACTCTCATGCCTCGCCTGTTGCGCCATCTGGATCTGCCGTGCAGATTGCTTTTGAGTGATGACGAGCCAGGCGATGCCCAAGAGCAGGGTCGTCGTCATCGCTCGATTTGGGCTATCGTGTTGCGTGACCACAGCCTGGCTTAGTGCTGCCCCTAACCATGTGAGCAGGACGGTGCTACTGGCTGTGACGATTGTGCTTGGTAATTCCGGGGTCAGTCGAGTGAGAAGGATTGGGAGCGTAAAAAAAATCGGTACCGCATAGCCTGGTGGTGCCCACACATCGCAAACAAACACGACGATCGTTGTTACTACTGTTGGGACAAGCCAACCTCTTGACGGCGTACCATCTACCGGAACTGTCACCTGTTCCGCTCCTCTCCTCAACAGTGCTGTGGTCCGACCGCTGAACGTCAAACACCACCCCTTCTCCATAAGCTTCCATCGGTAGAGGCCACCGTATAGAGCGTATGGGGACACCCTGGTACCCTGGGCCAAGGGATCTATTCTAGGTTCCTAGGCAAACACCTAGCAAGGGGTGAACGAGGGCACCAAGGTGCTGGGTTTTGAGCTCAGTAGACGTTCTAATGTCCACTTAACCTTCTTCTCATGGACGCGTGATAGCGTGATCAAGGTCATATCCACGGTTCGGTCGAATGGGGACATCGATAAGGCGCCATGTCTTACCACGATAATTGGAGGAATACATATGTGGAACAGAAGCATCGTTCTCGTAACAGGTGTGTTATTCAGTCTCTTACTCAGCGGTCCACTTCAGGCTGCAGATCAACAAGATCAGGCATCTCCTGCTCCTACAGAGGGAACCGGTGTAATCGGTATTTCGCTCCACCTCGGGGCCGACCGTGTCGGCGACCCGGCAACGTTATATGTCGGCAGAGTGCATCATGAAGGACCGGCTCATAAAGCTGGGCTGAAGCACGGAGACGAGCTGGTGAGCGTGGACGGAGTCGCAGTCTCTGGAAAGACTTACGAGCAGGTGGTGAAGATGATTCGAGGTGAAGCCGGGACGAATGTGAAATTGGCGGTGAAGCGGGAGGGAACTCCTCAGGAGATTTCAGTCACACGAATCGCCGGTGACAAATTGATGAAGGGTCCGGGGGATCACGGCACTTACAAGGACAAACCGCACCCCCAGCCGTAAGCTGTGTGAGTTTCGCTTGCCCGGCGTACTCATTCATCGATCCGAGAGACGCCGGGCGCAACTTGCCGGAGACCTGTCGCGATCCGCGACCATCACTCTACACAATTCAGTCGACCGCTTAGGCTTCTTTATGCTTGGGCTGCATTATGCTATGTTCCGGGTCACGAACGCTGTGTTCACGACGGCCGATACTCTGTATGGAAGACAAGACCAGCTGCCATAGACAATTACCAGTGGGAGGGAAGCGATTATGAGGCAGACCCTTAGGGCGCTGGGTTTTCTCATATGCTTGAGAATAGTCGCAGCCTCAATGGCGGCGTCGGCAACCGAGACCGGCGAACAGGATTTTGCCAAAGGAGAGACTCTGCTGAAGAAGAAGCAGTATGCGGAAGCGCGCGCGGCGCTGGAGGCCGGCATCGCGAACAACTCCTCGAATGTGCAGGCTCATTTTAACTTGGCTGAGGCCTGTCGAGGTTTAGCTGCCTGGGCCTGCGCCGAAGAACATTACGAAACCGCGTTGCATTTGGATGCGAAATCCCGGACAGCCGGGACAAAGGAAGTACGGTTGCGCAAAATGGAGGTGTGGCGATCGCTGGAGGAAGTGACGGCCTGGCGGTTGCTGGAGGAAGCGAAAGGTCTGATTGCGGCTGGGCAGGCTCAGCCCGAGCAAATCAAGAAGGCGGAGGAAGCCCTGGACGGTGCCAATGAGCTGGGGCTCAACCGTGAGCAACTGACTGCCTATCAACAATTGGAAGCACAACTCCCTGGTCGACGCTCGACCACCTTGTTGGATAGTCTCAAATCAGACGACCAGCCGATGGCGCTGGTGCCGGCTGGAGAGTTCACCATGGGGAGCACTATGAGCCCCGATGAAAGGCCGGTGCATCGCGTCTACCTCAATGCCTTCTATATGGATAAGTACCACGTGACGGTGGGTCAGTATGCCAAGTATCTGGTTGCGACGGACCTTGAGGCGCCGCCGGAATGGGATATCATGAACCAACCCCAACATCAAAAGCGCCCCGTCGTCAATGTCAGTTGGTCTGATGCCGCCACGTATTGCAAATGGGCCGGTAAGCGCCTACCCACCGAGGCGGAGTGGGAAAAGGCGGCGCGCGGGACGGATGGCCGCCTTTATCCCTGGGGCAACGAGGCGCCCACCAGGCTCCACGCGAATTTCGGCAAAAAGGAATGGGCAAACCATATGGCGTTGGTTCCGGTGGGGATGTTCGAAATGGGCAAGAGCCCCTACGGCATCTACGACATGGCCGGTAATGCTTGGGAATGGGTCAACGACTGGTATGACCATGACTATTACAAGAAGAGCCCGGCCAAGAATCCTCAAGGACCGACGACGGGTAAATCGAAAGTCGTGCGGGGCGGTAATTGGCTGTATATCCAGGAATTTCTGCGTTCTTCCTTTCGTTTCAATGCCGAACCATCCAGTCGGCAGTTCGGCTATGGGTTCCGTTGTGCCAAGACCCCATAACTTGAGGGAGGTTGATTAGCTCGTGATGGAAGCGAACCAGATCCACAGGATGTTCAAAAAGGTCGTCGTTCTCACCCACCCACCCCGGCGCGCCGAGACGCGCCTGTCACCGGGCAAGGCCGCAGAGAGCGAAGAGGCGAGGAGGTACAAACCGCACTTCGTGTGAGCCGTTCGCCCGTAGCATGATTCTTGGCGAACGGATAAACCCCCTTTGAATGGATTCTTCCCCACCTTGAGCCTCGGAGCGACGCGAGAACGAAGCTGGAGGCCTTTTTCAACATCCTGTTAGAGATCGATCCGAAGACCACCGAGGATGAGCAGCGGCTGCCCGAGGGTTTTGAGCCCTCCCGTTTGCGTAGCGATGTACTGCCTGTCGGTGAGATTCTCGCCATGAATGAACAGTTCCGCCCACGAGGCGATTCGTTTTCGCAGTGACGCATCGAGAACGATAAAATCCGCGATCGGTTGCCGGTTCAGATCGTCCGCAAACTGCCGGGACAGGTATCGGGCCTGAAGCGTGAACTGCACAACACTCGGTTGGCCGATGGTGAGCGCGGCCGTCACTTGGTGTCGAGAGACGTTCGGGATGCGCAAGCCCTCGCGGGACGGATTACCGGGGAAACTCGTCATGACCGAATCCACGAATGAGTATCCCACGGTCAGGTAGAGCAGGTCGTCCAGCCGGCTCCGCAGTTCGACATCGGCGCCGACCGATCGACCTTCTCCAATGTTTCTTCTCATAACGGAGACCGGCCCTTGAGTGACGAAGAGGATTTGGTCCTTGATCACATCGTAATGTCCGGTGGCGCGGAATCCGAGTAGGCCATCCGGCAGCAGCTCCGCTTCGACCTTCATATCACCCCCGGTGAGCCGTTCCGGCTCCAGACGGTCGTTGCTCAGAAACGTAAACCCTGAAGAACTGAAGTCTCTGTACAATTCGTTCAACGTCGGCGCGCGAAACGCCTGGTAGACCGATCCCCCGACGCGCACACGGTCATTGATCCGGTACAGCACGCTGAATTTGGGATTGACGATGCTGGCGGTATTGTCCTGCGTCGTCGTGATCGGTCCTGATCCTGCCGTGCGCGATCCGCCGAAGTTCTTCCACCAATCCCAGCGCGCGCCGGCCGTGAGCACCAACGCATCGAGCGGCTCGAAGATCAGTTCGCCGAACGTTCCCAAGCCCAGTTGCTTCCCACGCGTTATGAACGGCTCCTGAGAAGAAGCGAGCACTTCTTGGGATTGTGCGATGATCGCACGCGCGTCACCGCCCATCACGATCCGGAAGAACGAGAGAAGTGGCGCGCTCCATTGCGCCATGCCGCCGATATCATTCGAAGGAATCGTCTGTAGCCGATCCGGTTGGTCGGAGAGGCGGATGAAGGGTGAGGGAAGCACGACGGCACTCTGATTATTGAACGTTTGCCATTGGGCAAAAGTTTTCGCCTCCCAAACTCCCCAGCCGCTCTGATCTCCCTTCACCCCAAATGAGACTGTGCCGATAGTCCGGTCGCCTTGACTGGACGGAGTTCCGAAGGAACGGTCTTCCCTATAATAGGTGCCCGAGATCGTGGCAGTCGTGTGAGCGGTCAGCTCATGGGAGACTCGGCCGGTGAACTGATGATGCTCCGACCCGACGGGTAGATCCACAGGCCCTCGTTGATAAGACGGAACCGCGAGAAATCCTGTCGTATCAAACCGGCGATAGCTAATGGTCACTCCCGTTCGGTCATTTCCATATTGAGCGCGGGTCGATTGAATATTTGTCCCAAGCGACCCTCCACTCAGTTCGCCGTTTGCGCCGGTCTTGGACTGGCCGGACTGAGAAATGATGTTGATGACTCCGCCCATCGCCCAAGTGCCGTAGAGGTTCGACCCGCCGCCGGGAATGATTTCAACCCGTTCGACTCGGTCAGGCACAAGACCCCAATTAATCCACCCTCCGAAGCCATCGTTCAACGGCACACCGTCCAGCAGCACGAGGGCGCGGCGGGTTCCCAAGCCTCGGATGCTGACGAATTGGGCAGTGGGGTGGTTGTATCGACTGCCAAGGAGACTCGGCTGGACCGCCGGCACATAGCGCAACAGGTCATCGATTTGTGTGCCGCTCTGAAAGGGTGTGCGGCGGATGTCTTCTTGCGTCAGAATGGTCGCCGCAGCTGAAATGCGCGACGGAGCCATGGGGATTCTGGTCGCGGCCACGACGACTTCGCTTGCCTGGAGAGTCTCGTCTCCTTCGGCATAGGACATCTGAGCGAAAGAACACCACACAACGAGCGCGAGCGACGCCGTCACACGTCGCCGGATGCATCGTTCAGCGGATTCGTTTATGACCTGTGATGCACCCACGGCAGCGGAGAACCTTCAGGTAGGTCATGAGCGGGGCGTGTTATCCCCGCGCCAGTACCGTCGCCGCAATGACCACGGCAAGCGCGATGAACAATGAAAGGCGCGGGATCCAGCGCGCGGTCTTGAAAACGATCTGCTCCCCTGTCGTTCGTTGAGGTTCTGGAATCGCGCTGACCCGACTGACATTGGGACCAAGTACGAGATCGTGCAGCATGGTCAAAAATAACAGAAGGCCTACCAGGGTCAGCTTCACCATCACAATCCCAGTCCATGAGGCAGGTTCCATGACATGGATGCCGCGTTGTGACAATAATATCGGGCCGGTGGCCAAGAGGACCGCGATCGCGATCCAGACGACAGGGCGAAATCGAAGCGCGGCGGATCGGAACAGGGCCATGAATTCCGGCGCCGCTTTGCGGCCTCGGACCAAGGGCGCCAGAACCAGGGACAGGAAAATCATCCCCCCAACCCAGCTGACGGCGGCGAGGATGTGCAGCACCACCAAGGTTGAATACATATCGCCGCATAATAATCGATCCGGTAGGAAAAATCGTCATGTGTCCCGTGTCACTCGAGAAGCCACCTCGTCATCTGCTCTCTCGACGGACGATCGATGGGGCGTTTTCACGACGACCATTGACTCCTAGCCGATGTTATCGGTAGAGGAAGACATGATCCGCCATCGAGCCGTTCTCGGACTCTTCGTTATCGTGATGCTCCTGGAACTCATGGCGAGGCCGGCGATCGGAGACGCAACAGAAGAGTCGTCATCCGGCCGCATCGCCGCGCTCGCCCATGGTTCTCCCATGATGACGGTGGCCGAGGGCCTTTTTCTCATGGGAACCGCCAGGACCACCCAGACATCTTTCAATCTCGAGTTCCCTTACGACGACACCGAACAGCCGCAGCGCCGAGTGTGGCTTGATCGGTTCGATATCGACCGAGATGAGATCAGCCTCGGAGAATTCCTGTTGTGGTTGCAGCAGCAGCAACGTCCTATTCCTGAAGAAATACGCAAGCTGATCGATCACATGACGACGGTGCATGCCGTATCGCCGGCGACGTTAACCCGTTGGCCGGCCCTCTACGTCACATGGGCCGAGGCCTCTGATTTCTGTCGCGCACGAGGCAAGCGCCTTCCGACAGAAGCCGAGTGGGAAAAGGCTGCACGGGGTGATCACGGCAACCTGTTTCCATGGGGACAACAGCCTCCCGTGCCGGGGTCGGCCATGTTCGGACAGTACCATGTCCACGAGATTCCGATCGTGGCCGCTGTTGAGAGCGGCGAAAAGGGTCGCAGTCCCTATGGCCTGCACCATATGGCCGGGAATGCTGCTGAGTGGGTCGAAGATTGGTTTGGGATCGATTACTATGCGACGATGCCCGACCGTAATCCGCGCGGAGTTGGTCAGGGACGCTATAAAGTGGTGCGGGGTGGATCGTGGAAGAGCGCGCCGGTGTTGCTCCGTACTGCCACGCGAAGCGGAGCTGCACCGCAACAACGGGCATCCACTATCGGGTTTCGCTGTGCGGGACCCGCGCAATAACACACACTGTCAGCAAAGTGAGTTTCGGCGTATGAAGACTCAAGTAATCTGGACCTCGTTCTTGGCGACGCTTGTCGTGGTGATGAGTGTCGGTGTGATGACCGAAACCACCTTGGCTGGAGCGTTGGAGAACGAAGAACGGGGTTGGAAACTTTACACCAACGCCCGTTTCGGCTTTTCCGTCCGCTATCCGGATGACTGGCGCCTTGGCAACCCGCTACCTGATGGAACCGGCGTGACGCTCTACCCTCCCATTGAGCACGGCCTCGTCGCCTTATCCGGTCACATGAATGTGGTGGGCGGCAGCAGCCAGGATGGACGGCAGACGCTCGATGAGTTCGCCTCGGCTCACCGCCGCATCATCACAGAACTGTATGGGAAGAAAAACACCCCCGTACGGTGGCGGCAGGACCAGGAGCGGTCACTGGCAGGATTCCCGGGAAAGCAATTGATCTTCACGTATAAGGACGACAAACAGGGCGAGATGATCGAACACCATATCTTCTCCCTCGGCCGCAACGAAGGACGGGGCGTCCGGGTCAAGGTCCCGCTCCACTCGGAAGAGCGGCTCATGCCGACGATCAAGAAAATGCTGGAGACCTATCAGCCTGGGCGAGATCAGAACGCGGTCAGCCCGCTCAAGCCGCAATCGGAACAATCGCCGGTTGCACCCCGATAATGCACACGTCGCGTTCCATTACTTGCTTTCAAATAACAGATCGAGCGAGGCCGTCTCATTCGGTTTCACGGTGATCTCCCGCTCTTGCATTCCCAAAATAGGGTGCCAGGCCTTGATGCGGTAGGTGCCGGCCGGGAGATCTCCAATGGCGAATGAGCCCTCGAGATCCGTCACCGCATAATAGGGATTGTCGATGGCATATCCCCAATTCTGCATGTAGGGGTGCCGCCCACACTGCATCGTAAAGACCTTTCGTCCCTTCACGAGTTGAACCACATCCGTAGTCCCGCTGGCTTGCAGCGCCGGCCGATGGAGGACGATATCCACTCCAGCCTGGTCATAGGCGTAGCCTTGAATGTCGTGGGCAACCGGATCCCGATTGATGACGGTGACCTGGCGCTTATCGCTGACCACGGTCACAAATGGGAGGAACTGACAAATGTTCGCCTCCATCTGGGCATCCGTGAAGGTGAACGGCTTTCCTCTCTCGATTCCCTCCACGATCACGACCACATCCTTGAGTCCGCCTGCTCCTCCGATATTGACCTCTTTCAGGAATCGGCGCCCCTTTTCGTCCGAGAGCGCCCCACAGAACACTCCGTCGGCATAGCGCCGCAACTCAAATTCTTTCGGAGGCGGCACCGTTCCGGCAAACATCACCTTGCCCCGTACCGTCGCAGCCTCGGTTACAGTTCCTGACTCATAGGCTCCAGCATCCGCGCGGAGTCCTACGGTCAAGATTGCCGACAGGCACCCCACGGTCCACAGTCCTACTTGCATCGCTTGTTTCATGTTTCCTCCCGTCACGCTCAATGCTGTGTGCCTGCTGACGGATTCGCGTTATCCAGTCGTCGCGGAAGTTCGAAAAGGAACGGAGACTGCTGAGTGAAAATCAACCGGCGAAACTCTTCTGACCACTTCCCCTGCTTGCTCACGGTCTTGAGGGGAAATCGCTCCGCTTTGGTCACCCACCGATAATATTGGCGAGTTCCGCCATTTTCGGCAACCGTGATCTCGAACAATTCGGTAGGGCGGCCGTCCAGCACCTCTTCACCCACGAACTCCCGCAAGACTTCTCCTTCCATCTTCTCAGTGACCGTCAACAAATGGCTGCTTGCAATCGGTACTTCAAGATATTGCCGGCGCTTCGACAAGATGAGCCACGAATGCTGCTTGTCCACCCGAACGATCATGATATTGGCACCGCCTTGTGGTTGCGCGTATTCGAACCTCCAGCGATCATCCTTGGCGTTGACGTGAGCGGTTATCGACGACGTCCCGCTCTTAACAATCCGGTCGGCGGAAAAATCCAGCGCCGTTGCCGTCGCCACCGGGCCGCTTATAAGAACCGATGTGAACCAGAACACGGGCAACCCGGCCAATGTGTGTATGCGGCTTACGTCCATGTCTTGTTTGTACCGCATGGATGAAATGCGGTTCAAGGCATTGTGGGCCGCCAAAAAATGAATGCGGGGAAACCCGGTTTTCCAGCCGGATTCCCCCCATCAAGGTCTTCAATGAGGCAGGCCTACTTGAACTGCGTGGACACCGGTAGGGATTGCACCGGCGCTGGCTCTTCCGCCTGTTGGGTGGCCGGACCCCGACCGCTCAACGGCAGAATCGCGCGGCTGTCACGATCCAAAACCTTCAACATTCCCCAATGACCGGCATCCAGGTACCCGGGCCTCTGGTTGAGCCAGAGATAGTCGCCGGGAATACCGTTCGGCCCACCGGCCCCGCCATGCAACCAGGCATTGATGACCTCGGACCCGCCGAATTCCATGGTGCTGACGAGGTCCGCCCCGGTCAAGTAGGGCTCGTGTTTCCATTCATGACCGGACACGCTGAACAGCTGGACCTGTTCGCTGAACGCACCCAGCACATGAATCACGACCGGATCGCCGACATGCGCGGCGATGGTCGGCGTCACCGGTTGCTCACCGGCCTTCACGCACACGAAGATTTCGCTGTACGCACAGCCTTTCTCAGTGCGGTAATCCGTCGGCTCGGACCGATAGTTCACCGCCGTCACACCCGCGACTTTTTGGATGTACGGCATGAAGCTGGTGCCGATGATATTGTCCTCATCCTGGAACAGCAGCGCGAACGACCGATAGTTCTGCCGATGTTCATTCCCCGACAGGGTGCGATCGACGATCACATCCGCCTTCCAGGAGCTCTTGTCGCTCAGATCTTCGCCGCTGGCCGGATCGCGATAGCGCGATCCCTTCGGACCGATGATGATCGCGCCAAAAAGCCCGTTCCGCGGATTCTCGATCACGTTACCCCAATCCTGAATCAGAGCCGCGTTTTCGCCGAATTCAGGATGGGCATAGTACGTGTAGGTCCGGCTTTGTCCCGGCGCGACGGTTTGGTCACCGGGGTTGTTGCCTGCGTTGATCCCCATCGATTCTTTGGGATCGTAGGCCAGATTATCGACATGGAATCCGGCCCGATCTTTGGCCATGTCGTTCTTCAGATTGACTTTGATGCAATCGCCGACATTCACATGCAAGGTCAGCGGACTCGGTTCGAGACTGCCCGAGGCAACCTTCGTCTTTTCACCTTCGAGCACGTACATCTTTCCGGTTTCGTTGCCCAGCACCATCTTCCGCTCCAAGTCCACCTCCATCACACCGGGCGTTCCCTTGTTGTAACGGATCGCCTTATCGATGGCGGCAACATTGAAGGTCTTGACCGGCGCATCGGCCGGACAGACGGACTTCGCCGATTGCGGAATCTCTGCCCGACCTGGCAGCGGCTTCAGCGTCGCATCCGCCTGATCGAACACTCTGAAAATCCCCCAGCTGCCTTCCGCGAAGTGAGACGCACGCCCGCTGTAGTAGAGATAGTCTCCGGCCATCTGCTGCGGTCCCCCTGCGGCTGGGATGGCTGCGTCATACCGCTCTCCGATCACGACGTGCAACGTGCTGCGCGGGATCGAGTCCTTGCTGTACCGCTCCATCGGGAACCAGTGGCCGCTGATGTGCCAGGAATGCACTTCGTTGGCCGATCCTTCGATCAACCGCACGACCACCGGATCGCCCAGATACGCCCGCAACATCGGCGTCTCGGGATCTCCGTGAATCGAGCTGCTGAACAACTGCGATGGATCGGGGTTGTTGGCGAGCCGCACAGACAACGGCTCAACCCGCATGTTGTAGCCGCCGCCGGTCGTCGCTTCGCCGCCGTTCAAGAACTTCATCGGCAACAGATTGAGCCGGGCGGGGTACACTGCGGAAGGGGTCCCGTCGACGGAAATCGCTCCGACCTTCGCCTGCGGATTGTCAGTGGTAATCAATTCCGCCGTTCTGGGGTTGGAATCCATGACCTGCGTGACGATCTCACGGAAAGAACCCTTGATATGCGCGGACACCGGTTCGGTCGTGTGAATGTCGGCCACCGGTCCGCTGCGGACTTCCTTACCGGTCACCGGGTCATGATAGGTCGATCGCGGCGGCTCGGCAATAAACGTTGAGTAAAAGCCGTGGCCCCAGCCATCCAATCCGAATACATGGTCGTGCCAGAAGGTGGTGCCGAAATCGGCGTCCACGTACCACCGTTCTCTGATCCACTCCACCGAGACGATTTCGCCCTTCTTGTGGTGATACTTGAGCGGGCGCTCAAACGTGATCTGGTTTCCACTGATTTTGCTGATTCGTGCTGATTCAAACCGGCCCACCTCGTCCATGCCCACACCGAGCTCCGTCTTCACGTGATAGCGCGAGGCATCCTTGACCGTGATGGTCGCCGTTCCCTTGGCGGCATCGGCTTCGATCGTCGTGTTCATCGGCACCGGCATACCTTTGCCGGGGTGTTCGTCCTTCAAGATGGTAAAGGGTCGCAGCGACATCTCGTAAGAGAATCCGATGATGGGACCATCCGACGCCTGAGTGTCGAACTGGAACATGTGCGGGTGCAGGTTCGTCTTACTGGAGAATCCTTGACGCTGATCGTCCTTCAACTCGCTCGTGTAGACGACGTCGATGCAATCCTGCACGTTTCCGCGGATCACCAACGGCATCTGCTTGGCCGGAGTTTTCCGGACTTCCTGCTCTTCTTCATGCAGCACGTAGAGCATGCCGTCCGGATCCACGATCGCCGGGGTCTTGGCGGTCGCTCTCTTCAGCGTGATCGGCAACGTGATCGCATGGATGTTGAAGAATTTTTGCGGCGCCCCTTCAGGACACAGACTCCACGGTCCCTGCTCCCCAGGCCTCGGTGGCTCCGTCGAGTTGCTGCCATCGTCGCGGCGATGGATCGGTTCCAGCCACGGGGCACCGCTATGGCTTGGCGAGAAGGGGACACGACGGCCCAGATGCGGCCGCAACCACGGCCAGGCGAGTTTGCCGGATCGCGCATCGAAGAGAATTTCCTGCCGCTTTCCGGGCGTGGCCGACTTGTAGTTCACCCACTCATACGCGGTCTCCAGCTCAGTGAGCGCCTTGTGGCCGTCCCAAGCCCAATCATTCACGGTCGCATCGTACGCGAGCGTCTGCTCCTTTTCGCTGTTCTTCTTACCCGGCTTGCCTTGCGGAGGAAGCATCATCTCGACCCAATCCTTGAGGGAGACCTTCACCGGATCCGCTTTCCAATCAGTCCGATCCTTCGTGATCTCGTACTTCTTCCCACCATACCAATCCACTGTGGTGCCGACCAGCTTGTCCGATGGAATGCCTCCTTTCATCTTGCCCGCACGGTCGGGAAGTTCCGCGAGCGGTTTCATGACGTCGGTCTGGAACCCCGGCGCTTGCAGCGTATTATAGACACGCCAGAATCCCCACATGCCCGTCACATAATGTTGGGGGATATGGCAATGGAACACGAACTCACCGGCCAATGCCTGCAGCCCGCCGGATCCACCTTCGATCACCTGATCGTACACCTCCGTCGGCCCGATGGACTGTACGTCCAACCGATCTGAAGTATCGCTGATCGGGGGGAACTTCACCGGACCGTTCTTCGACACCGTAAAGTCGAGCTGGCTGTTCCCCGGCTGGCGCGCCCACCGGATGGACCCGCCGTGGAGATGATGCGAATGCACGATTTCCGACCCGCCTGCCATCCGGAATTTGGCCGGATCGCCGAGGTAGGACCGGGGAATCGTCGTCGCCGGATCACCGAACGTATAGGAGCCGTACGCCATCGACTCATCGCCGTAGAACCCCATGTGCGCCTGAAGCTCGATGCGCGTCCCGTGCGGCTCGCTGCGATAATTGAGCAGCCGAGCACCCGGCCGATACGAATCGGTGTGGGGATCGCGCTGCGGCAGCATCTCACCTTTCTTGTTCAAGAGCCGGAAGGCCTCGTCACCGGCCTCATGGTAGAAGATCGCGAACTCTCGGAAGTCCGCACCGTTCGGATCTTCAATCATCGCCTCCCAACCGCTCGGCATCGGCTGACCATCGAATGGACTCAGATAGCGTGATCCGCGTGGTTCCACCACGAGCATCCCGATCAAGCCCAGATTGAATTGCTCGCGCGAGGCATGTGACCGGAAGAATCGGGCACCCTCTTGCGTGTCCGGTTGGATGTACCATTCAAAACTCCGCTGCCCTCCAACCGCCACCGTCGTATCCGGGTTCGAAGGACTCGCCGGCTTGCCGGTGGCTGTCACGACCATGGACGACCCGTTGATGACGAGATTGGTCGGTTCATCGTTGATCTGGTTGTGGAGGGTCAGCTTGAGGCAATCGCCTTGATTGGCGCGGATCACTAAAGGCTGAATGATGTCTCCTTGCAATCCGTTCGACACCGCGCCGGGATCGTTTTCTTTCTCTCGAGCGTCACTGTTGGCTTTTTCCTCGCCCCGCACCTTCTCAACATTCTCGGTCAGCACGTACATGTAGCCCGGGAAGTAGTCGAGAAACCGGCTCAACGTGATTTCGACGTTGATCGCAGAGACGTGATACTCTTTGACAGGCGCGTTGGCCGGACACCGTTGGCCGCTGCTGACAGCAACCTTGGACGGGTCTTCCGCGACCAGCAGGACGCCCTGCTGGAGCATGTGGCTATTAGCCCCATTACTATAGCCGCCTTTCTCACCCATGAACTCCTGCTGGCGCTTGACCTCATCCATCATTCGATCGTGCAGGATCGACCCGCCCTCGCGATAGATGACCTTGTCTGCCGACGCCTGGCCCGCATTTTCGTGATGACGATGTTGCTCGGCAGCAAATCCTATCGGTGTGAACGCTAAACTGCTCGCCAACGCCAGGCTTTGAAATCGCAGCATCACGCCGGCGTTCTTCTGCCTTGGCGTTTGTTCAAGTTGATTGGACCTCATGTCTCGGCCTCCTCTCCCTGGTGTAGCCGCCTCATCAGGCGGCGAGTTGATTTCTGCTCATCGATAATCATTCACAATCCTCTCGTCGTCCTTTGGAAAGAGAACCAGCCTCCGACGGACTTCCGGCCTGATTCACCGGAGGGTTAAGAGCTGGTGAAGGGCTCCTTCTCGCGAAGGAATGGGTCATTCGGAGGCCGGTCCAAAATCACCCAAACCCTCACCAGCGATTTCTTCCTAGCGCAATCGTTGTGCCTCCTCGAACAAGATTTTGGATCGATCGAACTTTTCACATAGAGACAAGAGGTTAGAGAGAGTCTGGGACCTGTCTCGTCGATCAACAGAGGTGAGGAGCTCTTCTACAGAATAAGACAGCGACGGAGCTCTATCGAGGGATCGAATGAAAATCAGGAGGTTACGCTGTCTATTTCATTGGACAGTGTCTATCGGGAAACTGGGGCATGACGGGGCAATATTGGAGCTTCGGGTTGGACCAACAGCCGACGTTCTCGACTTTTCACGGCGAGACTGTCTGGTCGTATGCGTGAGGAGATGTGTCGGCGAGTCGGAGTCTTCGACCGATGTCAAGTTGATGCGCCGTCGTTTGAATGACCAGAGTCACTGGAAATTCACCACGGTGAACTTTTCCACCGCATCGGCGATCGCATGCGTACGGCTTTACAAGGAGGAAATTTTTACTCGATGGAATAGGCACGAAGCTTGTTGTAGAGGCTCGCTCGGCTGATCTTGAGCAACTTGGCCGCTTTCAATCGGTTCCCCGCGGTCGTCTTGAGGGCATCGACAATCCGGGTACGCTCCGTCTTGGCCACAACCCCTCTCGACGCTGACCGCAAGCTCTCGTGTTCAGCAACGGCTCCGCTTGAAGCAAGATCATCGCATACGAGCCACGGACCGGCTGTCGTCACGACGGCTCGCTCGATTATAGTGCTGCAATTCTCGGACATTGCCGTGCCATGCGGCCTCGCATAAGGCCCGCATCGTTTTTTCATCGACAGATCGAACCGCTTGATGATGTCGTGCACACGAAGCGGTGACGAAGGACTGCACCAGCAAGGGGATATCTTCACGCCGTTCCCTCAAGGCCGGTATATACAGCGGCAACACCGCCAGTCGATAGTACAGATCTTCTCGAAACGTCTTGGCCTTCACCAATTCCGCCAAATCCTTGTTCGATGCCGAGATGACTCGTGCATGGATTTTGATCGATCTCGTTCCACCGACCGGTTTGATCTCGCCCTCCTGCAGCACACGGAGCAACTTTGCTTGAAAAACCGGCCTTGTATCGGCAATTTCATCGAGGAAGATCGTTCCGCCTTCTGCCTCTTCGAACAAGCCCCGTTTATTTGCCACGGCTCCGGTGAAGGCTCCTTTCACATGCCCGAACAGCTCGCTTTCAAGCAGTGTTTCCGGCAATGAACCGCAATCGACGACCACGAACGGCCGATCTCGTCGGCTGCTGAGTGCGTGGATCGTTCTCGCGAGGAGTTCCTTGCCCGTTCCGCTCTCCCCGTGGATGAGTACCGTGGCGGAACTCTCTGCCACCAGGCGTGTCATATCGAACAGCTGACGCATAGCCGGACTTCGGCCTAGCAAATCGCCTAACCGATCGTCCTCGGCTGGAGCGAAAGACTCCTGCGGCGTTGCTCGACGAAGGGACTTCGGCACCGGCTTGAACAGCACCAGCATCGACTCCACCGTTCCGTTTTGATCGGCTAAAGGAAACGCCTGCTGCATCCCGCAGGCGGCGCCGGCGCCTCCTGCCGAGCAGGAGACGCACTGCACCTCCGGCGCCTCGAACACTTTCGTCGCCGGACAGGCTTCGCAAGGATCGGTTCGATGTGCAAATGCTTCATAGCATTTGGCACGGTGCTGATGAGTCGCTTTGCTTTGTCCGGCTGTCCACGCTGTTTCATTCGCGTACACGACGTTGAAGGCTCGGTCCATGACCGCCACCCGTTCGGACAGTCCGCCTGCAAGCTGTCTAATGGCTTCCAATCGTGCGGCAATGATGGGATCGCTCGGGAGGGGTGCGTTGAACATTTCTTCGTCAGACAAGTTTGTCTCGCTTCTTGGAGTGAAGCGTCTCCTACTACCTTACGCCGTTGATGTCAGCAATCAGCTTCCGGTCTGCGGTCTAGCAGTCGTTGCACACAGTTCTTGAGATCAGCAATGCGGACCGGTTTGTCGAAGTAGGCGTTGGCCCCTGCTCGTATCACTTGAGCTTTCAACGCCGCATCGCCGAACGCCGTGATGACGACAATGGGGCACCTAGGGGCCACGGTCCGCAACCGACTGATGTAATCCGCCCCCCCGGCCGGCATACGCAGGTCGGTTAAAATCAGGTCCGGCACCGATTGCAGAACCGCCAGAAAGGCTTCGTCTCCGTCCCTGGCTTCACGGAGCTGATACCCGGTGCCCCACAGTTCATCGCAGAGCAGACTGCGCATCTCTCGGTCATCTTCGACGATCAGCACCACATCAGCCTTTCCCGTTGCCACAGTGGTCATCCTCTTTGTACCTCTGCCCCTGCATCAGTGGAGTGTGCAAGAAGCGGGCAAGAGGGTTGCCCACAAGAAAAATAGGCATGGTAAGTCTAATTTCAAAGGAATCCCGCGGGATGCTGATGCCGGCAGGGCGGCAGTGATGAGAAACACCACACTCAAGAAGGAAGGCGCCGTTGCGAGATGCTACAGCGCTCGGCAGGTTGAACCTCTCACAAGACTCAGGACTACACGCGCAGGACTCAGCCCATGTCGGCCGGCTGCTATGGGCTCTGCGGAAGCAGAATCGTAAACTTCGTGCCTTTGCCCTCTTCGCTTTTCACGGCGATGGAACCCTGATGCTCTTCAATGATGCCTTTCACGACGGTCAATCCTAATCCGGTTCCTTTGCCGAATTCTTTCGTCGTAAAGAACGGTTCGAATATTTTCTCGACCGCATGCCCGGGAATTCCATGGCCCGTATCAGCGACCGTGAGTTTGACCATTCGATTCTCCGGCGTCAGGCCGATTCGCAAGGTCCCGCCGTCCGGCATCGCATGCACGGCATTCATGACGAGATTGATGAACACCTGGCTCATTTGATCGGGATCGGCCATTGCCATCGGGCAAGAATCAGCCAATGCCGTTTCGACCTGAATCTGGTTTCGAGCAAGACGCTCTTGAAACATTTCCATCGCATCTTCCAGGACGCCTCGCAGGTCCAGCGCGCGCCGCTCCGGCGCTTTGCGTCGGGCGAACGACAGCAACTGATTCATCACCTTCGTAATCCGCTCCACTTGTGTAATGATGGTCTGGAGCCCTTTCTTGACCGGCTCCTCCGTGACACGGTCCATCAGATACTCGGCACGGCCGAGAATGACGTTCATCGGCGTCCCAATCTCGTGGGCCATGCCGGACGCCAGTGTACCGAGTTCGGCAACCCGCTCGGTCTTGCGCAATTGGTCCTGCAGTCGCTTCCGCTCGCTGATGTCTCGGAGCATGACCAAGATGGCCGGCCCTTCCTCATCCACCAACCGAGCCGCGCTGACCTCGACATCGATCGACAGTCCATCCAGGCGCACGATTTTCTCCTCGACCACCGGCACCAGTGATCTGCCTTCCAGCAATTCGTGGGTCCACTCTCTCAGGACGTCGTGATACTCGGGATGAAAGAGGCTCAGGAGTGATTGTCCCAAAATCTCATCGGCCTTCACCGCGCCGAACAGCTTGATGGCCTGGTCGTTTGCAAAGATGACGCGGTCGCCCCGGCTCACAAAGATGGCATAGGGTGAGACGGCGATCAGACGCCGGTAGCGTTCTTCGCTTTGCCGAAGCAGATGCTCGGCTCGCTTGCGTTCAGTGACATCGGTGACGAACCCTTCCAGGTAACTCAGTGTGCCGTCCGGCGCGTAAATCCCTTCGCCCCTTTCCCAGACCGATTTGACCTCTCCTGATTTGGTCAGGATTCGGTAGGTCGTCTCGAACGGACCATGTCGCGTGACGGCTTCCTGAACCTCCTGCCAGACCCGCTCACGGTCGCCTGCATGTATCGTGTTCCCGTATGAGATGGTCCGCTGTTGGAGGTATTCTCCGATGGTGTACCCGGTCAAATCGGATACTCCTTCGCTGAGATACGTAAATGACCGGTCACGGTCATTTCGGCTGCGATACACGAAACCCGGGAGATTGCCGATCAGCGTGCTGAGTTGTCGCTGGCTCTCCCTCAGATCTTCCTCGGCCTGCTTGCGCTCGGTGATGTCTCGGAGAATGACGGTATAGTATTTCTTTTGCTCCACCGCGATATGCGAGATGGAGGCTTCGATGGGAAACTCTTGTCCGTTCGAGCGCAGCCCCATCACCGTTCCCAGTTGACCCATCTTTCGACTCGTCACACCGGACTGCCCAAACGCATGAACGTCGTGGTGATGGGCTTCGCGGAAACGTGCGGGCAAGAATCGATCGAGCGGCTGCCCGATTGCCTCTCGGATAGAGCAGACGAACATCTGTTCCGCCGCGCGGTTGAACAACAGGATTTTCTGATCCTCGTCCACCGTGATGATCGCATCCATCGCGGATTCGATGATGCCTTCCAGCCTCAGTCGGCTGATGAGGAGCTGCTCCTCTGCCTTTGGACGGTCGGCTTCGGAGCGTGTGACATCGGCGAGCGATCTAGTGGTTGGTCCCTCCATCATCTGTTCCTTCACAGAGCGTCGGTCGATGGATCCGCGTACCCAGAGAAGGCTCCCTGCAACAGGCGAATACGGAACGACCACAATGATTGTGACGTGGATGTCATCATTCGTGCTGAATCCGTGAGACACCAGGACTTCGACCATTCCTCCGAGGAGGGACATAGCCCACGGCATAGCAGGCACCGTATTTCATCCCCAATGGGCATGCGGTCTCAATCTGGCTCGATGACCGGAGGAAGCTGTCATTCTTCTGGATGAGTCTTGCCCTCGATTTCGGCGAGTTTACGATACAAGGTCTTGCGATCGATGCCAAGGGTGTGAGCGGTCTGGTACTTGTTGCCGCCGGACTTCTCGAGAATTTTCTTGATGTACTCCTTCTCCAGCTCATGCAAGGGCAGGGACTTTTCGGCCGCTTCGTCCAGCACGCGGCGCTCGCCGCGTGCTCCCTGCACCGCCGAAGGCAAATCATCGGGTGAAATTTTCTCGCCTCGGCTGAGCGTCACCGCCCGTTCGATGACGTTCTCCAGCTCTCGCACGTTGCCGGGCCAGGTATAGTCCATCAGCATGGCCAGCGCGGCCTCGCTCACGCCCTTGACCTCTTTCCCGCGGGCGTTGCCGCACTTTTTAAGAAAGGCATCGACTAAAAGCGGAATGTCCTCGCGCCGCTCCCGTAAGGGGGGCAGCTTGAGCTCGATGACGTTGAGCCGATAATACAGGTCTTCGCGGAACCGCTTATTCCTTACTTCCTCGCTGAGATTCAGATTGGTGGCGGCAATGATCCGCACATCGACCGAGATCGGCTTCGTCGCGCCCACCCGCCTGATTTCCTTTTCCTGAATCGCACGAAGAATCTTGGCCTGCAGCATGAGCGGCAGCTCACTGATCTCGTCGAGAAACAACGTGCCCTTCTGCGCCTCTTCAAACAACCCTCGCTTGTCCATCTTGGCATCGGTAAAGGCTCCCCGCATATGCCCGAACAGTTCACTCTCCAACAGCTGTTCCGGAATCGCCGCGCAATTGACGGGAATAAACGGCGCGTCTTTGCGGTCGCTGTTATAGTGAATGGCTTTGGCGACCAATTCCTTACCGGTCCCGCTCTCTCCCGTGATCAGGACATTGGTCGGACTATCGGCCACCCGGCGAATGAGATCGAAGACCACTTGGATCGCTTTGCTCTTTCCCAAAATCTGGTGGAAGCTGTATTCCTTGCGGACTTCTTTTCTAAGCCGGCTCACTTCCCGCCGCAAGGATGCTTCTCGAATGACGCGCTCCACCACGCGGATCAACTCGTCCTTCCGGACAGGCTTCGTGAGATAATCACTGGCTCCGTGTTTCATCGCCTCGACGGCCGTTTCCACCGACCCGAATGCCGTCATGAGGATGACACTGATATCAGGATCTCGGCGCTTGATTTGGGCCAGCAATTCCAGTCCTTCCATGCCCTTCATGCGAAGATCCGTGAGGACGGCCGCATAGTCCTCTTCCGCCAATCGTTTCAGGGCTTCTTCTCCGCTTCCGGCTGTGGTGACTTGATGACCACGGTCTTTCAGCATGTCATGAGCCAATTCCCGCATGTCTGCATCGTCATCGACGACGAGGATCGCACCCCAATCTTCAGTCATGACCGACTCCCATCTTTGTCCCAAAATGCCACAGCTCCTGACGCATTCTGCATCAGTTTGCGTCTGTTTAACGCTGGAAGCCAATAAATGCAAGTGCAGGACCAATTAAATGGTTTGAATGAGCTGAGCGAGCCGCTGCGTATGACTTCAGTCGGATTGGCTCTCAAGTGGAATGAATGTGACATTGGCTGCTGCCGCGGGCTTGACCGGAGGATATTTCCCCTCATAGCTGGTCGGGAAGATATACAACCGCTCACCGACAGAGAAAAGAAGTTTGTACTCCGTTCTTTCATCACCGCGAAGATACACGTTGAGTAGAGCGGATGACGGTTGTTTATCGACCCGTGCCCAGTTCATCCCCAGCTGCGTAGGAACCACATACAGACCCGCGGCAATCACGACGAGCGAGAGATATGCCATTAAAGGATCAATGCCCTTGTCGGCTTGGCTGAACTGCACGACGAGGAGTTCGAGTGCCGAGCTAAACAACAAGAGAATAAAGGTGACGGCCACGACCGACAGGACGATTGCAGGGGTAATGTAACCGAGTGTGGTCAGCAGTGTGGTGATTGCCAAGACCCCGACCAAGACCCATGGACCATACTGGACGACCGTGACAGAGACCTTGAATCGTTTGGTCGCTGTCAGATCGCCGTGGCTTTCGATCAAGGCCAGGTTCGTGGTGGCGAGGTATCCGAAGAGGAGAATCAGCAGCAACGGAATCCAGCTTTGACTGAAGTAGATCGCCGCCGGAACCTCATCCAATATCCACGAGGCTCCAAATTCTGAAAAATATGATCTCGTATACATCGACCCCGAAAGATACGCCACGCCGCTAATGCCAAACAAACCGGCCAATACTTTTGGCGCCTGCTCGATAATGCGGCGAGCGCCGGCACGAGCGGCGGCCTTATGATCGTCGTTGGACGGCATCGTTCACGATCCGGAACACCGAAAGAGCCGGCACGTTTCAAGAACAGTATTCTAGAAGGGATTCGAAGGACGGTGCAATGCGTGAGGATAGAATCCCGTCATGAATGGATGCATAGGAGCTGATAGGCAATGTTAATGTTCTGCGCACTCAGGCTGACAACGGTTCTGTTCCCTCGCTGAGAATCTGTAAATAGCGATCATAAGCGAAGAGTCTGTTCCGCTGTCGGCCGGTCAGCTCGCGAATAGTTCCCAGCTTTTCAAGCAGTGCCATGCCGTTTGTCGCTGCTGGAAACGAAAGCCCTGTGCGGCGGCATATATCTGTAAGGGAAATAATAGGTCGTTCGCGAAGCGCTGAATGGACACGAAGCGCTGACCCCGCGGCGCGGCCACTTTTCTGAATTTTCCCCTCATCACTACTGAACAATTCCACCAAACGTTGCGCCGCTGAAACCGCTCCTTGTGCGGTCGTCCGCACACCCTCCAAAAAGAAATCGATCCAAGACTCCCAATCTCCATCCATTCGGACTTGATCAAGCAGCCTGTAGTAAGTGGACCGGTTTTGTTTGAAATATAGGCTTAGGTAGAGAAGCGGCTGCGTAAGGACACCGGCATGGCACAGAAGGAGGGTGATGAGAAGCCGCCCGACCCGACCGTTGCCATCCAGAAACGGATGAACCGTTTCGAACTGGACGTGTGCAAGAGCAGCCTTGACAAGCATGGGTAATGGTATCGTTTCGTCATGAAGAAACTGCTCCAGTTGTCCCATGCAATCTTCTACGACCCGGTGTGGCGGCGGGACGAAATGGGCATTTCCCGGCCGGGTCCCACCAATCCAATTCTGCGATCGGCGGAACTCTCCAGGTAGCTTGTCACTTCCCCGACCACGTGAAAGAAGTTGAGCATGAACCTCGCGAATTAGCCGATTGGAAAGAGGAAACCGTCCGCGCAATCGCTCAAGTCCATATTCCAATGCCGCAACGTAGTTGGAGACATCCACAACTTCATCCCGTGGTACCCCTGGTGCTTCCTCCAGTTCGAAGAGTAACAGTTCAGACAGGGACGATTGAGTTCCTTCAATCTGTGAGGACAACAGAGCTTCTTTTCTGACGTAAGCATAGAGAAATAGGTGCGGATCTGGCAGTAATGTGGAAACACTATCAAGACGCCCCAAAGCTAACAGTGCTTGCTCAAGGAGTATTTGGCGCGTACCCGTTAGATCGAGAGGTGGTATGGGAGGAAGCGGGGTCGGGATAAAGGCTCTTACTTGCTCTCCACCAATTTGGGAGGTCTCATATTGACCGGACAAGCCACGGTTCACTGTTGAGCCCTCCTATTTAGTGTCGCTGAATAGAGAATATGTTATTAATACATATGGCGTCAACGCTTAATAGCATAGGAATGCTTTACGCTATTGCTTTTGACCCCCTAATAATTGATGTACCCTCATTAGCTCATCCAGACGATTCGGCAGGAGAGAATGTCTGATAACTATCGAATTGTGCGCAAGTACCTGGAAAACTAGTGAACTGGCAAAGATCTAAACAGGTAAGGGCAGGGTCAGTTCAAATGGATGAGATCGAGCCGGAGATCGTTCGGATCATCGGTGTGCAGGAATTTGAAGCCGCCAGGGTCCTGGTAATCCATGGTGATGCCGCTCATGCGCATGGCGCTGGCAGCGGAGATCGCCACGGTCAAGCCGTCGACGCTCTGCGCTTCGTCGTCGGGCAGCACCCGACCCTCCAGCGTGATGCTGAAGGCCAGCCGTTGGTCGTCCACGTCCTTCACCTGCACACGGACGATGGGATCCTCCGGATGATCAAGAATCAACGCCTTCAAGCGCTCGACGGCCGACCGTGTGAGCTTCATGACCTCCTCATATCTTGCGTAGCCAAGGACCAGTCAGTGAATCGTGTGCCTCACCGCCAGAGTCCTCCAAGATAACACAAGGTATCTGCGGGATACGTCACGAAATCCCTCGTGGCTGAGATGGGTCATTGGTACACGGATATGCAGGTGGAGCAGCCGGAGAGATCGTAGCTCCCGCCCCATCCAGGGTATTGATGCGAACATTGCTGTCCACATGGGTGCGATTGAACTGTCCTTCTACGTAGATGTAGACTTAACGCATGGCGCCTCTCGAAACCCCGCCAACACACAATTGGTGGCTGAGAGGCGTCATCGCGCGATCAGTTGGAATCATCGCCATTGCACTTGGGTTCGTCTTCGGAATGTACGGACTCGATCACCCTGCCTCGCATTGGCTTCCGACGGCGCTTGGGTTACTCGTGACCGGGATGGTGGCCCAAGGCTATGGGCTTTACTGCTCGATCAAACGGATGCGACGACCGAATTCCTGATCATGCTGTGTTCATTCGCGTGATCACCTGGACGTTGTGTACCACCTCATCTGTTAGTCCTCAGCTCGCCGGCAGGAAGATCTCGACGCCCCCCCTTTTGAAGTACCTAGTTCGAGGAAGGCGCTCGACCGAGCTTCCGGCTACCTTTTGTCTATTGGGATATGCAAAGGCGGAAGGAGCACCAATGACGAACAGGAAGAACCCCATACGGCGCCACAGTCGGTTTCCGGTCAGTTGGTCGGTCTTATATGGAAGTGACGAGTTTCTCGCCGAAGGGACCGTCTTGGATCTGACCTCACGGGGCTGGAGAATTGCGGGATCGATGCCTGTTGCACCCGGTATGCAATTGACCCTGCAGGTTTCGGTTCCCGAAAAATCAACGCCACTTCGCGTCCAACGGGCAACCGTGCTCTGGGTGACCGATCAGGACTTTGCGATTGAAGCCCACGAGATGCCGCCCAACGATCAAGCCTGGGTTGCCGAGTTTCTTCGGCAGAAGCTCGGGCTCATGTGGATCTCACGAGAAGACGATCACAGGACCTCGTGTCCCACCACAGAAAAGGTGCTCCGTGATGAAGCCGAGCTTTCAACTCCATGCATTGAGGACGTCCTGCAACGGTTTCTTGCCATTCAACCCCCTTTGCTAGACATCCCACCCGAAGCTCGGTGGCACTGCGACTCGGATGCTCAGGAGAACGAGGACCACACAGCCTACGAGGGCTTGCCAGAAAAGTCTTGGCTCGAAGCGCATCGGATCCTTCGCTCAATGCTCGCCATAAGAGCCGCTCGGGAACGGACTGGGCGGGATTTGTTTACCGACAATTAGGGAGGTCGCTGCTGCCAGAACGTTCTCCGTATGGCTGTCTACGATTGCGGGGAGCTTACATATGCAGCAGAGCTCCGGCACCCAATGCCCGTTTGGGCATCCTTGAGCACGGTAATGATCTGTTCCTCCGTGTGCCGTTTGCGTGTCATGGCCCCCTCCTGTAGAGCCCATCTCAGTTGCACTTCCTGGTCAAGAATCTAGTTTTCGGAGGGAAGGTCAGCGTGCAGTTGCTTTTGATTGGCTTCGGAACCGGGCCGGCGGGAGGCCGAACCGCCGTTTGAATGCTCGGTTGAATGACGGTTCCGATTCATAGCCGACCTCACCAGCAATATGAGCCACACTGTTGCTTGTAGATCGGAGGAGCTGGGCGCCCAGAGACAATCTCCACCGTGCGAGATACGACATCGGGCTTTCCGAGAGGTACTGCCGGAATCGCTCCGTCAGGACCGATCGCGAAATGCCTATCTCTTTGGTGAGAGAAGCAACCGTCCAAGGGTGAGCAGGATTGCGATGCAACAGAGCTAAGACTCTCCCGACTTCAGGATCACGAACACCAGCGAGCCATCCTTTCTGTTCAGGGGAGAGTGCGGCGATATATCGTCGCAGCGTCTCGATGAACAAGACTTCTGACAACCGTGCGAGCACCGCCTGACTGCCAGGCTGGGACCGATCTGCATGATCCACCGAATAGCGGATAGTCTGTTCGAGCCAATGGCTTGAAGCATCAGCACGCACATTCACTTTTAGAATGGGCGGCAACCCACCCAAAACAAGCTGGCTGAGCTGCGGATCGCAAGCCATATACCCGCAGATGAATTTTGCTACTTCGCCGCCTCCACCCATACGCCCGACCTTCAGACCTTGAGCGAACACTTGTCTCACCTGTTCTCCATGGTCGATCGGTTTGACAACCGGCCCGTTCCTCAAGGCATGGGGGTCTCCATGAGGAAGGACGACCAGATCCCCTGCAACGAGTGGCAGCGGCCGGCTATTGCCTTCGACTTCTGCATAACCCTGACCGTCAGTCAGTAGGTGGAAGATGATGACGTGCTTGGTGCCTACAGACAGATACGGCGCGAGCACGGTGGAAGGAGGAGAGTAAAAGCACCAGGGCGCTGAAAACTCCGCGTTATAAAATACAGCGCCGTCGAGTTTGACACTTTTAAGAACCTCGGACAAGACATCCATATCATTTCGGCTGCGAAGCGGGCGTCTCGGCAAAGCATCCCGATCATCCGATCAACTCAAACGCAGTCTAGCACGCTCCTGTCAAAAGAATCAGTCATCCGGATAAGGCAATAACCGGTCGTTCCTCTTACAGTGTGCAGCAGAGACACAACACATATCCATCTCACAAGCCATAGGAAGTCATCATGCACGACATGAAAAATCTTGGCAGATTAAAACACTGGGGAGTTCACGCCCCTGAAACGACGAAGACATTCGAGGCCTTTGACGAGGCAGCTTGGTCGGAAGGAGCCATTCCCAAAAACTACAAAGCATTGATCGCCGTCGCTCTCGCGTTAACGATCCAATGCCCCTATTGCATTGAGCTCCATGAGGGGAGAGCACGAGATGCGGGCGCATCGGAACCAGACATCGCCGAAACTGTACGAGCCACCGCGGCGCTGCGCGCGGGCGGAGCAATTACTCACGGCACCCATACCACAAAGGCAATATAAGGGAGCCCTCTTGAAAAGCCGGTCAACTTTCTACTGGATCTGGAGAGTGCTCTTTCTGCTTGTAAGCAGCAGAGGCCCTCCCTAGTTTGACTCTCGAATCAGTTGAGTACGTTCAGCAACTCAAATGAACATTAGCCTTCGCCAATTGGAGAGGAGAACTCAAAATGCTTTCACTAGGATATTTCGTACGACTTGAAGCGAAACCGGGGAAGGAAAAAGAGACTGCAGCCTTCCTAAAACAAGGTCTTGAACTTGCGAATCAGGAAGCAACCACTCCGCTGTGGTTCGCGCTGCGTCTGGGCCCATCCACGTTCGGCGTATTCGATGCGTTTCATGATGAATCGGGAAGGCAGGCTCACTTCAACGGGCCCATTGCCAAAGCACTCTTCGCCAACGCACCAAATCTGTTGGCCGTGCCGCCTTCCATTGAAAAAATAGAGATTCTGGGAGCCAAGCTTTCGCAGGAGGTGCATGTCTCTTAAAAGAGTGTGATCGGCTGGCGGCCTGTTCTGTCAAGGCCGCCAGCAGGACCAAGAATCCAATTTTGAGGCACCCACGCCATGAGGGGGCTTGATTGACCCAGGCCCGTAGCGCACGACTTAAATAGAGAGGGTCGCACATGAGCCGGTTGAATCGATATGCATTCAGCACCAGCCCAACGTTTGATGAAGCCAAATATCGCTTTATCTACTCGTTTAGGAGTTAAGCCACACGTCTCCAATGCAGGAACAATGGCTCCAGCGCATACCAAATCCAAATCTGGATTCCCAATTTTCACAATTATGAAGGCGCTGCTCAATAGGCCTTACTCTCTCACGATCATTTATTTTTCTTAGGACCGGCGGAAGGATACGTGAAAGCCCCGAAACAATCGACTTTCCTACTCCTGACCGCTAGAGAGGTTGACAGAACCTAAGGGTCGTTTTACAGGTTATGTCTTTTATCGAAAGTGGTGACACGATCCGGCTGATTGATCATCCTCTAGTCCATCTCTTCGCCGCCCTCAAGGCATGTTTCGCATTGTTCCAATTGCGAGGTGCCGTGCTCACTACAGAAATACCGGCGGCAGCGGTTGCACGTCATGAAGGTCATTCTGACTCGATCTCCGGCTTCGCATCGATAACACTGGCCAGCACTGCGGGCTTTGGGCATTGTTACGTCTCCACGACAGGTTGTAATAGTTCTTGAAACGTCATTTCCATGATATGGCGATTACTGCAGGCAGTGACCCACGTCCGCCACACAGTGAATTCTAACGTGATAACACATCGGTGTTCGTCACTCAAATTTAAAACAGACATACGTTGGTTCTGCATATCACCATCGCAACGGCATCGTTACGAACCGTCACACATCCTGCGGCAGGCTGATGAAGAGTTCGCTAGGGAAGGATAGACTTGCGAGTTGTTTCGCTTCCTAGACCTGTTCGTCGCCTAGTGAACCCAATATGGCGGAGGCTCGGCAGGTGGACTGAGGATGAAGGTCGTTTTGAAAGTTCTATCTCTGATCCAAAATGGAGAGCCGGCTGGGACTCGAACCCAGGGCCCTCGCCTTAAAAGCTCGAACAGATGGTTCACACAGGGACGTGATTTTGCAAAGGTTTTCCCGCTTCCTTTTCAATTTCGCGTGGTTCAACCAGTTCCAACGATTCGATAGATTCTAAAGATTCCATGCTTTACTGCGAGCGAGTAACACAAAAAGAAGCACAAGGTACTAACT